>Ga0067045_1027975_pt1 | contig 47950 bp, 35 predicted proteins | sample TerdegcTABiofilm_FD_59184 | JGI IMG/M metagenome (GOLD analysis project Ga0067045, IMG submission 59184) | Combined Assembly of (Gp0054472, Gp0054536) Wastewater bioreactor microbial communities from Singapore -Terephthalate degrading...
CTGGATCATTGGGATCAAGCGGGTCGCCAAGCCTATTCCATACAACATCACCATCAGCATCGCCCTGAAATAAGCTGTCATTATTAACATCAATATAGACAATATCATCATTAAAAGACTTTATATTGGCTATGCCTGCTTTTATAACTACATCACTTGAATCAAGCAATACTGTATCAGCATTAGGATTATTATTGTTAATTATAACTTCATTCTGATCGAAACCATTATTGTTTGAATCAATAAAAAGCATAGATGAATTTTGAAAACTCATCAAATTCACTTTCCCAGCCTTTATTACAGAATCGCCTGAGTCTAGTTTATAATCTGTGCTTGCTATCACTAACTCATCGCTAGAATAGCTATCATTGTTGTTAATATCAGAATAGACATAATTATTATATGCGTCTGGAAAAGGTTTTAATCCACATAAGCCTTGCTTAATAACCTCTCCGACATTCAATATATTATCGATGCTACTGATTATTAATTCTTCATCATCATATTTATCATTATTATTAACTTCTGCCCATTTGATAATCCCTTGTGGAAATGACGTTAAAAAAGCATGACCCTCAACAACGATGCTATCATCTATTGATAGCTTATCATCATTACTAATGACGGCTGATTCCCCAAAATCATATATATTGTTTCCATTAACATCTATAAACCATAGAGGCTCTGGAAAAGGCTTTATAGAAGCATAACCAGATTTTACAAGCTCTCCATTTTCTATTAATCCATTATTATTAATATCTCTAAATATCGCTTCTTCATCAGTATATTTTCCATCATTATTTGCATCTGTAAATAGATAATTTTTCCCAGAAAATGGTAATAAAAGCGCAAATCCAAGTCTTTCGATGCTATCGTAATCCAATATATCATCTACATCATTGACTATGCACTCTCCATCATCATAAAACCAATTATTATTACTATCGATATATTTTTCTACACCATTTTGAAACGGTTTTAGATTAGCTTTTCCGCTTTTGAAAATAATATCTGATGATTCAAGTATATTTGCATCTCCATTATTTTTGACAATTAATTCATCCGTATCAAAACTGGTATTTCGGTTGCTATCAGAAAAGAATAAATCTTCACCTGTTAGAGATCTTAGATTAGCAAAACCAAGAAATCTTATATTTTCAGGATAGATCTTGTTATCATCTGAAACATTAACCAAAAATAACTCGCCCTGATCAAATAAGCCATTATCATTACTATCCGCATATTTTTCATTTGATAGGAATTTTGTTAGATTGGCACTTCCCGAATTGACAATTACATCAGAAGGATCAAGCTTTCCTTGCGTTCCATTATCAATAATAATGACCTCTTCGCTTGAAAACTTACGATCATTGTTTATATCAGAATAAGTTGTATTAATTGGAAATTGTTTAAGGTCGGCTTTTCCGTAGCTAAGGATAGTATCTGCATCGGAAAGTATGCCAATAGGGTCTGTATCGATAATTATTGCTTCACCATTTTGATATTTTGGAGGAATTAATGTGCCTTGAATACCATCAGCAAATTTGACATAGGCTGGAAAATTAGTCATATCCGCCAAGCCACTAAGCACCAAATCACCTTGATTTATCAATCCACCTGTAATGGATGCACGTATAATCGCTTCGCCCTTTGTGTAGCTATTTGAATGATCATTATCGATATATTGCTCATAAACGCCATTAGCATATCTAAAAGGCTTTATAAATGCCAATCCAGCATTTTTGACGGAGTCGGAGGGATCAAGAATATCATCTAAAGAAAATATTGTCGCTTCGTTATCGCTTGCAGTTTGATTCCCATCAAATTTCTGATTGCCATTATGATCTGAATACCAATCAGTTAATTCGAAACTCGATAATCTACTACCAATAGAAGAATCAGCTTGCCCATTATGCAGAAAAATATCGCTCTGCTGACCAGTATTTGGCTGTATATTAACATCCAAAACTAGAAGGTTCTCATAATTTTCTGGAACAACAACCGCATTTGAAACGTCAACCTTTTTTATATCGCTGACAAGGAAAGCATATATACCTATCCCACAAATTGCCAAAATAGCAATTGAGGAAGGCATAATCTTTAATAAGGACTTCATGATTATATTCGTTTTTTCATTTCAAAGTATACCTGATAATATTGTAACAATTAATTGTGCTACATCCTTGCCTATGTATAAATTAAAAATCCTCACCTTCTAAGAATTTTGGTAATCTTTTTGGTGATGTTCCATCAATATAGACTTCACCATCTTTGCTTAGTGTTTCTCCACCATGCAAGCCTACAACTTCGCCGTATGACTTAAAAGAAACCCCACTAGGCACTTGGAAGTCTTTTTCTGGACCATCAACTGCATTTTTCATAAAATCCGTCCATATAGGAACAGCCGCTTCTGAGCCAGTTCGTCTTGTGCTTTTTATATCATCAAATCCAACCCATACGCCAGCGACAAGATCGGGGACAAAACCAATAAACCATGCGTCTTTATAATCGCTGGATGTTCCTGTTTTACCCGCAGCAGGTCGCTTAAAGCCAAGAGACCTAACCTTACCGCCGGTGCCTCCATCTATAACGCCTCTCAAGACATGTGTGGTTATATATGCTATATTTTTCTCCATTACTTTTTTAGGTCTAGGTGTGCTTTCGTCAATGATATTTTCTTCTCTGTCAGTAATATATTTTATCGCAGTTGGAGCTATTCGTATTCCTTGATTAGCCCATACACCAAAGGCAGAAGTTATCTCAAGAACATTAACTTCTGATGAGCCAAGTGCTATAGAAGGAACATGATTCAAAGGACTTTCGATTCCCATTGCCTTAGCAAGATCAATAACCTTATCAATTCCAACTCTACTATCCATCAATAAACGGACAGTAGGAACGTTAAGAGAACGAGTTAATGCTTGTCTAACAGTTACTTCTCCAGAATATTTAAATGAGATGTTCTTTGGCTCCCATCTGCCCTCTGGAACTCTCAGACTTAAAGGGGCATCAATTAGAATATCAGATGGAGTAATCTTATTTGCAAAGGCAGCGCAATAAACAAACGGCTTAAATGCAGATCCGGGCTGTCTTTTCGCCTGAACAGCACGATTGAATTGATTAATGCTAAAATCACGTCCTCCAACCATTGCTTTAATATTGCCATTTGTGGGATTTATTGCTACCAAAGCTGATTGTATATATGAATCCGGAGGAACAACGTCTTTTGCCCCTGAAAGCCATCGGGCTTTATTTTCTGTATATTCCGGAAATTTTAGGGATTTATCCATTATTTTAAGATGTTTTTGTATAGCATTATTCGCATCTAGTTGCATTGACATATCAATCGAGGTATATATATTTAATCCATGACTGTATATTGCTGTTGGCTCGAATTTCTTCTCCATCTCTGTTCTAATATATTCAAGAAGATAAGCAATATCCATGCTCCATGATTCACCTGCTGAAACAGTAATAAGAGGGCTTTCAACTGCTTTTGTGTATTGAGTTCTGGTAATATATCCTAAATCCAACATCTGTTTTAAGATAATTTGCCTTCTTTTCTTTGACTCCTCTGGATTTTTTATAGGGGAATACTTTGGTGGCCATTTAGGAATACCTGCAAGAGTTGCACTTTCCTGTAAATCCAAATCCCATACATGCTTACCAAAATAATACTTTGCTGCTTGTTCAACGCCATATATCTCTCGTGAGCCAACACGTCCAAGATTTATTCTATTTAAGTATCTTTCAAGTATTTCGTCTTTTGTATATTTCCTTTCAATCTTTATTGCCATTAGCCATTCTTTTATTTTTCTTGTTATAAGTCGTTCTCTTGTCAAAAAAAGATCACGTGCAAGCTGTTGTGTGATAGTGCTTCCGCCTTGTTCTCTGCTAAAATGTGTAATATCCCACCATAATGCACCCAATATGCGATATGGGTCTATACCAGAATGTTTATAAAATCTCTTATCTTCTATAGCAATAAATGCCCTGCGAACAATGTCTGGTATTTCGGCAAGACTAACAATTTCTCTGTCGATGCCTTCTCCACCATAAAACTCGTCAATGACTTCTGGCTCAAGAATAAATTCATTTAACGCAGAACCTTCCCCATCCACGATACTTGCAATTTTCCCTTTTTCTACTTTAAGATTGACAATAATTCCTTTTCGCTCAAGTCTTGGATACCTTAAATCACGTAAATATATCTTAACTTCATTGTTCTCTTTTTCACTAGGATATTTTATGAAATATTCACCTTTATTTAGCTGTTCAGTATCCATTGGTTGATAATTTAGCCTATCAAGTCTTTTTACAAGGTTGTCAAAACTCATTTGAGGTGATATAATGGCAATATCAGAATACACCTTCGACGGAAATTTCCATGACTTGTTTTCATATTCCAAAGAAGCGAGAGACGGTAATTGCCTCCAATATCCTATGGTAACACCTATTGGTATCCCCAAACAGATAAACAACAAAATAATAATTATTAACAGAAATATCTGAGTGCTTTTTTTGGGTTGCTTCATTATATAAACCTCCAATATAATTCATTAATTTATGATCAATATTATATCGTTACTTAGGGAGATAGTCAAGACAGCCTTTTTATTATTAAAAAATGTCTTGAACAAAGAAGGCTAGTTTGCTAATCTTTTAAATGCAGGTCTTCTCTTTTGTATAAAGCGAGAAAATCTATTTTAGATCATACAAAAACCTTTAACAATTGTATTTGGAGAGGTCAAAAAGTGCCATCAACAGATCCTTGCTGGTATGCTCAATGGCAAATACCTATCCGTTCATAATATAAAAATAATTGCTTAGCAGATTTGTTATATATTTATTTGGAGTATATATATATGAGTCAGAATATAGCTGAAAAGTCACGAGATAATATGTTTATTTATCAATTCAAAGAAGTAGTTCTTTTTCCATTTGATAATTATAGTATTCCATTCCGTCATGGATTACAGTTAGAACTCATACAGGCAAAGCGCTATGAAAAAAATCCAATTCTAAAAAAAGGTGAATCAGGTGCGCCAGATAGCTCTGGTATGGCTTATTATGGGACAGTGATCGAAATTAATGGCATACTTTATATGTGGTATCTTGGCAAGGGTGATTCTGATGATTCACAATTAAGAATATGCTATGCTATTAGCAGAGATGGATTCCATTGGGAAAAACCAGAACTAGGCTTTGTTGACTATAATGGGAATAAGAAAAATAATCTCGTCGATCTTGATTGGAATGGAAAAGTAATGTCATGTTGCGTTCTATATGAACCAGAAGAATCTGACTATGATCGCCGTTTTAAAATGTTTTGCGAAATTGAGTCAGAAACTATTCGCAATCAAGGATGTGTTGCTTATAGCCCTGATGGTATCCGATGGAAACAATCATCACAAAATCCAGTTACACATACCAGAATTGAGCCAACTGGTCTAATTAAGCGTAACGGATGCTATTACATCATCGGTCAGAATGCAGGAGTTGATAGAGCATTTCAAAAACGTGTTTTAATCTGTCTGGCATCCTATGATTTCGAAAATTGGACAGATGCAGTTATAATGGGATTTCGTAGAGATGATCTGCCTCCTCGTCCTGTATTGCTCGATTATCAAAAGGGCAAACAAGTTCATCTTGGAGCAGGACTTTGGGATAGAGAAAATACTATAATTGGTCTATATGGTCAGTGGAATGCCCCAACAGATACAGGGGACCGCAGAGAAATGCGCATGGATATTGGTTTATTGATGAGTAATGATGCTATGCACTATTATGAACCAATACCAGATTTTAAGATTATAGATACATCAGAGGAAGGTTGGACGGAATCAAATCCTCAAGGCGATCCACCACGTTTCGCACAAGGTCAGGGCATAGTTAATGTAGGGGATAAAACCATCACATATTATAGCATTTGGGGTAGAGGTGGAGACAATTCGATCAGATCAGCATATTGGAAACGAGATCGATTGGGTTATTATTCACCAACCCGAACCCCAATTGAGGGACAGACATGGGTTGAACCAGTTAAACCACATTTTATATCCATGCCAATAAAGATCAGCCAATATGGAGCAAAAGTATTTATTAATGCTAGTGGATTATCTGATCATAGTCAGATTACAGTTGAAATACTAAATGAAAAATTTGAGAGATTAGAGGGATATACATCCTCTGACTTTATTCCCTTAAAAGACAACTCAGGATTTCGAATACCAGTCAAGTGGAAACAAAACGATGTTATAATTCCAAAATCAGAGTTAATAAGGATCCGTGTCAATTGGGATGGTTTACGTTTAGAAGATGCCCGTATTTATGCAGTTTATATTGAAAATATATCATCAAAATAGCTTTTATAAAAGGTGATATTTCATAGAAACTTGGAACATAAAAATAAATACAATTCATTAAATTAAACACTTTTGATCACTTGACATTATAGCATGGGAATATTTATGATATATCGTCAGCATTTATGTTAAAATCTTTTCATCTTTTTTGCCACTATATCATTTGGAAGGGAAAATACATTATGCAGGAAGACATTTTAAGAACTGATGTCCTTGTTATAGGCGGTGCGGGTGCAGGATTGCGCTCTGCAATTGAGGCAAAAGCAAATGATGTGGATGTTATACTTGCATCAAAAATGCCCGTAGCAGGCACAAGTTGCACACTTGTAATCGCTGGCTGGATCACTGGTGCTACAAAGGAAAATGAAGATCAGCTATTTAAGCAGATCGTATATACAGGCGGATATATAAATAATCAGCGTCTTACCGATGTGTTTGTAAAAGATGCGATCTATAGAATTCCAGAATTGAGGGATTATGGAATTGAACTAGAATATCGGGGCGGGGATACATCAGATATGCCCGGTCATTATATAACAACACGCATTGATAAGAATCCCAAAGGCTTTTCTCTACTTAATAAAATGAAGGAAAAAGCAGAAAACATGGGAGTTAGGATGCTCAATAATGTAATGATTTCAAGCCTGATAACTTCCGATGGCACAATTGTCGGTGCAGTAGGCATTGATCTTGATAATATGAAGATTTTGACTATATCAACAAAATCAGTGATTATCGCAACAGGAGGCGGGGCTTATGCCTTTGAACGAAGCGATAATCCACCCGGTAGCACTGGGGATGGCTTTACACTTGCTTTTAACGCTGGTGCGGAATTAGTAGATATGGAGTTTGTATCGCTAAATGTCCCAAAAAGCACTTTACCTGAGATATTCAAGGTTAATGGAGAACCGCCTGATTTTATTGTAGATTCTGGAACTGCACATTATTTCTTAGGTGGAATAAAGATTGATGAAGATTGCAGAACAAATATCAAAGGCTTATTTGCAGCTGGAGAAGTTACAGGGGGGATATTAGGCGCCGCAAGGCTTGGCGGGTCTGCTGTTGCAGATACAATCGTCTTTGGTGCAAGGGCTGGTCATACTGCAAGCCAATGGGCAAAAAACAGCGAAATACGCCAATTAAACGCTGATCAGGTTGAGGAAGAAAAAGGAAAAATAAGGAAAATAACTGCAAATAAGCAGATGCCATCAACGGAATTTCTCGCAAAGGTTAAATCTATACTTTGGAGGTATATAGGTCCTGTCAAAAATGAATATACACTCAATAAAGCCCTTGATAAATTATCTGAGATGAAATTAAGAATATTAGATATATCGTCTGAAAATGCAGAAGAGATACAAGCAGGTATTGAGGCATCAAATATTATTGAGCTTGGTAGGATTCTCGCAACCGCCTCATTAATAAGAAAAGAAACAAGGGGAAATTTCTGGCGTGCTGATTATCCTAATTTTGATAATGAAAACTGGCTAAAAAATATAGTCCTTTGGAAAGAAGGAGATGATATAAAGACCAGAATTGATGATGTCGTTATGACAAGGCTTCATAATCCTGTTGATCCACCGATAGGGTCTGGATGTTTCTGGTATTATCCAAAGATGGATTTATCATAATAAGGAGGCACGAAATGGCACTTTTAGCTGGCATTGCAAAGGCAAATATTACCCCGCCTGTTGGTATGCTGATGTCTGGATATGGAGCAAGAAAAACACCTGCAATTGGCATACATGATGATCTTAATTTGGTTGCGCTTTATCTAAATGATGGCAAAACTGAGGCAGGTCTAATCACAATGGATTTAATAGATACAGACTCAAAAGGCACTACAAGGATTCGCAAGGCTTGTGCGAATCTAACCAACGTTCCAATGAAAAATATACTTGTAGCTTGCTCACATACTCATGGCGGACCGCAGACAGGTATTTATGGAGAAGATGAGGGCGATGATCTAAAAAAATCATATACAAATACAGTGATTTATAAATCCGCAGGTGCATTGGCTGAGGCAAAAAAGAACGCTGTTCCTGTATCAGTCGGGCATGGCAGGCAGGATTGTTATATCGCTGCAAATAGGCGTGAGATGCGACCAGATGGAAACGTTGTTTTAGGCTATAATCCTGATGGTCCTATCGCACCATATACGGATGTAATCAGGTTTGACAGGCTAGATACCAAACAGCCGATGGCTATCGTATTCAGCTATGCCTCTCATGGAACAAACATGGGTGGCGATAATCTGCTTTATACTGCGGATTATCCGGGACCTGCTAAGAGATTGGTTGAGCAAATAATACCAACTGCTATACCAGCATTTGTTGCAGGATGTAGCGCAGACATAAACCCATATCCAAGAGGCACTTTTGAACTATGCGAAAGGCATGGCAAAAGGCTTGGGTGCGCTGTTTCGCAAGCAGTATTAGACATTGAGGAGATGGCGGAAGATGTCCGAATCGCTGTCGCAAGCCATAATTTTAAGTTTAATGTAGAAGCCCCGCCTTCACTAGAAGAAGCAAAAGAAAAATATCGTATTGCAAGGGAAAATGCAGATAAAGAGATCGCAGAAGCTAAAAAATCGTCTAGCGGAAAGGCTGTTGATGAAAAGATGGTTCTACAATGGCACACAGCTTACGAACTCCGAAGAGCCAAATCTCTCTTTGAGGCTTTGGAAAGAGGTGAAACGGACTTCTCTATATCACTTGAGACTCAGGCAATCGCTATTGGAGATTGTGCGCTTGTTGGTATGCCGGGAGAAATTTTTGTCAATATCGGACTTGCTGTTGCAGAGAAATCGCCTTTTAAGAGAACGATCCATGTCAGTCATGCAAACGGCTCTGCTGGATATGTCCCAACAGCAGATCAGATTCCACTCGGTGGATACGAGATCGGGCTTGCAAGGGCTAACAAATACGGATTGCCGATTGTGCCTGAATCGGATCAAGTTTTAATTGATAGTGCGTTGACTTCTTTGAAGAAGTGCTATAAGCAGATTCATTCCATTAGATAAAATTTAAATGAAATCAAAGAAAGGCCTTTTCAAAGCAATTCTAATCGGATTATTGCTCATACCTGTCAACTCATTCTGGATAGTGCGCAGTGAGACTGGAAGCCTTATATTCTACTCAACGACATCCTCGCTATTCTGTAATGCTATTTTTACGCTTTTTATCCTGACGTTACTAAATTCATTTACAAAGATTTGGTTAAAATCAGGATTTTTAGATCAAAGAGAGCTTCTTATCATCTATGTTATGGTTACTTCCGCATCTGCAATGTCAGGTGAAAGCGTTGGACAACAGATAGTCAGGAGTTTAGGTGCGCCTTTCTGGTATGAAACGCCTGAAAACGAATGGTCTGCCCTTTTCTTTCATTATTTGCCCAAATGGCTTACTGTTGATAATAAGCACGTCCTTAAAGCATTCTATGACTCTAATATCGGTGAGTCATCCTCTTTGCTATATACTCCCCTGCATATCAAGACATGGCTTATTGCGCTCCTTCCTTGGCTTGCGTTTATCCTTATGTTAGTGTTTATTATGATCTGTATAAACTCCATCGTCAGAAGGCAATGGATAGAGCATGAAAAGCTGACTTATCCTGTCGCACAATTGCCACTTGCTATGACAAACTCGTCTGATAACCTGCTCAAGAATAAAAGGATGTGGATCGGCTTTTCCATCGGAGGAGGACTTACTTTACTGAACGGCTTTCATGCCATTATTCCCGCAATCCCGGGCATACAGAATATCTATAATATGAGTGATCTGTTTGTCTCCAAGCCTTGGGATTCAATGCGCCCTATGGTAATTGCATTCTATCCATGTGCCATTGGGCTTGCCTATTTTATGCCTCTTGATCTGGCTTTTTCTACGTGGTTTTTCTTCTTTTTCTGGAAGGCGCAATTAGTTATCGGAGGCATACTCGGTCTGCACAATCTCCCAGAATTTCCTTACGCCAAATGGCAACAGACAGGCGCTTATCTTGCGGTTGGCGTGCTTGCTTTGTGGCTTGGACGATCGCATATCATTAATGTCATGAAACTTGCATGGAAAGGCCAATCCATTGATAATGAGCCGATGAATTACAGGATTGCCTTATTAGGTGCAATTTTAGGATTCAGTCTGTTGATTTTTTTTGGATTTCAGATTGGCATTAGCGTATGGGTCGGGATACTTTTCTTTGGGATATATTACGGATTATCCATTGCAGTTACACGCATGAGGGCAGAATTGGGACCACTTGTCCATGAGTTATATTACAGCAACAGCGATCAGGTCATAACTGCATTATTGGGAACAAGGAGGATCCCTGCAAGTAGCTTGACATCTATATCAATGTTTTGGTGGATGTCTCGAAGTCAAAATTCCCACGTTATGCCACATCAGCTTGAGGCATACAAGATGGCTGAAAAAACAGGTATCGAAACGAAAAAACTATGGATAATCATGCTCATTTCGGCAGTTTTGGGGGTGTTTTTTTGCTCATGGGCGATCCTTGATACAGGTTATCGCTATGGTGCTAATGGAGGATTTTCCTTAGAAGCTTATGGTCGGCTTCAATCATGGTTAACCAATCCACGAACTACTGATATTCCTGCTAGTATATTTATGGGATTTGGGTTTATTTTTTCGTTCTTTCTGATGGCAATGAAAAGGCGTTTCCTATGGTGGCAGTTTCATCCTATCGGATACGCTGTTACTCAGGGCGATTGGGCGATAACGTTTATTTGGTTTCCAATATTTGTCTCATGGCTGTTAAAACTATGTATCCTTAAATATGGCAGTATAAAGATGCACAGAAAGGCAATTCCGATCTTTTTTGGATTGATACTCGGTGATTTTATAATCGGTGCAATATGGGGATTAATAGGATTGTTTACTGGATTGCCTGTGTATCATTTTAAGAATTGGTAATAAGATATTGATCTATATGGAGAATATTATATATTATGACAACGATCACTGTAGATTCAAATGGACAGATAGAGCTACCATCAAAGATACGGCAAAAGCTGAATATAAAAAGGGGAATGAAACTTAATATCGAAGTAAAAGGTGACGAGATAATTCTTAAACCGATCAAATCTGAATATTTTGATAATATGTCTGGGATTTTGCAGACTAATGGTGAATTATCAAAAGAACTTCTTGATGAACGTGCCAAAAATAAGATAACAGAGGATAAATAATGTCAAACAAAGACGATCTAGCAAACCTAATAACCGAACAGCGAAACGAAAACTCACTTAATATTGACTCAAAATCGGTGGAAGAAATTATAGAGATATTCAATAACGAAGATCGAAAAGCTGTCAATGCTGTTATAAAAGAAAAGGAAAATATTGCAAAGGCTGTCAATTTGATTGTAGATGCTTTTAGAAATGTTGGAAGGCTGTTTTATGTTGGTGCTGGAACAAGCGGAAGGCTTGGTGTGCTTGATTCCGCAGAATGTCCGCCTACCTTTGGCGTTAGTAGAGATTTAGTGCAGGGCATAATTGCTGGTGGGAATGAGGCACTTATTAGGTCAATAGAAGGTGCAGAGGATAAAGCGGAAGATGGCGAATCTGCTATCAGAGATAAAGGCATTACATCGAAGGATGTCGTTGTCGGTATCGCAAGCAGTGGAAGGACTCCCTATGTCATTGGAGCATTGCAAGAAGCAAAAAAAATCGGTGCAAAAACGGTCTTTCTATTATGCAATCCAATAAAAACAGAAATGCCGTTTGTCGATGTGTTTATAACTCCGATAGTTGGTCCTGAAATAATCACTGGCTCAACAAGACTTAAAGCGGGAACTGCAACAAAGCTAATTCTGAATATGCTATCCAGTATATCAATGATAAAGATAGGCAAAGTCTATAATAATCTTATGGTTGATGTTCAGGCATGGAACGAAAAATTAGTTGACAGGTCAGAAAGATTGATCGTTGAACTAGGCAAAGTTGACCGAAATAAAGCAAAAGAACTGCTCAAAATAGCAAAGGGAAGCGCAAAGATAGCTATCGTCATGGCAAGGAGAAACGTTGAATATGATGAGGCAATAAGGCTTTTAAGTGAAAATAATGGCTTTTTAAGGAATATAATTGATTCAGAAATCTGATATTACAATCTCAAAAATTTGACATTGTAAGAAAGAAATAGACCGCTGATTTTCGCTGACTTCGTCCCGCAGATTATCTCTGATTTTCAAAATAAAATTGTATAATAAGCGATTGTGAATAAAGGGCTTTAATATCGTTAATTAAATTAGAGGCTAAAATTTTGTAATGCTCTAAATGGCATAGTAATTGCATATATGACATATTATAGGACATCAAAAGGAAGAATCGGGCAAAGAACCAGAGGATTGACCTGCGAAAATAGACTTAGGCAGGTTGATATATTTACCTGCATGAACTTTGATGGGCTTATCCGTAGAAAAAACGCCGTATTTGTTGATTTAGGCTTTGGCAGATACCCAACAACAACCATCGAAACATATAGAAGATTTGCAAGGATAAATCCTAGAATAAAGGTCATAGGTGTCGAGATAGATACTGAACGCCTTTTATATGCAAAACCCTATGAACAGGGAAATGTCGAATTTAAGCTAGGCGGATTCAATATCCCATTAAATAAGGACGAATTTGCAGATATTATCCGTTGCTTTAACGTCTTAAGACAATATCCAGAGAAGGAATTTAACAAGTCCATTGAGACTTTAGGGAACTATTTGTCAGAAAGCGGAGTTATAATAGAAGGGACGTCAGACCAATTCGGCAGATTGACATCCTTTAATCTGTTTGTTAAGTCAAAGGGTTATATAACCAATAAGGGCTTAGTATTCGGCACTAATTTTAATATCAGCTTTTATCCAAGAGATTTTCAAAGCGTTTTGCCAAAGAATTTTTTACATCATGTTATCGCTGGTGAATGGATTTATCAATTTTTTGAGGATTGGACCGATAGCTATTACAAAATAATGAAACATAAATTGGAATCCCAACGTCAAGTATTCTATGAGACAGCAATTATGCTTTATAAAAATTATGGTTATAATATTGAACAAAAGAAAGGGCTTTTAAAGCGAGGCTTTCTTGTTGTTAAATGAAAACTCCCAAATTCTATGAGGAGGGGAACGAAGATGCAAGCAAGAATATTAGTTGTCATTAGTTTTATTATTATGCTATCGTTTTCATCAATGGTTATTGCGATGCCACAAATTAATACAAGCGTATCAACTGAATTCGGGACTTATTCACCATACATGGTTAATGTAACGCCAAATGTAACGCCATATACTATCAAACAAGATTTAAGCAATATTAGCAATCTAAATAAATTCAATTTGACTGCAAAGGAAAAGGAATTACTAGCAAAAAATGGCTTTGTTGCAAGTCCAACCAAATTCAAGCAGATATATGATATATACAAATACTGTCAAGAAAATGACCTGCCGATCTTCGTTACAACAGATTCGGTGCTTCATGTCTATCATATCCTTTTTGATTATTCATTGAGAATACTTGAAACAAAAAAATTGTATGACGATCTGAGTAACCTAAATGCCATAATGCTGAAAAACGCAATATATCAATATGAAAAAGCGACCTTACCATTAGCAAAAACAGCAACATTGAAAAATATGGCTTATTTCTCAGTCGCAAGCGCCCTTTTAGACCCAAATATACAAGTTCCAGCGCAAGTCAAAAATATAGTAGATGCTGAATTAAAATTAATTGATGACCATACAGGATTTGTGCCATCACCAATATTTGGATATGAGGAAGACTATAGCCAGTATGTTCCAAGAGGGCATTATACAAGAAATGATATGCTTAAGAGATATTTTAAGTCTATGATGTGGTATGGACGAATGATGTTTAGAATAACACCAAGAGAAGGCAGAGAGAAAGGCATAGAAGAAACATTACAGGCAATATACATAATATCATCTATCAAGAAAGGCGTTATAAATAATACTCCAGCTTTGGAATTATGGGATAGGATATATCAACCTACGGTTTTCTTTGTTGGTAAAACTGACGATCTAAATATATATGAATACATGGAGATAATGGAGAAAATATATGGTGCTGATTATGTCTCACTGCCCTATGACGATCTAGCGGATACTAAAAAAATTGAGGACTTTATAGAGGAAGTAAAAGCTTATCGCAATCCGTTTATCAACTCAACAATCGCTTGGAGAGGTGAAGATATAGCCGTCGTTACAAAGGGCTTTAGATTCATGGGACAAAGATATATCCCTGATTCGCACATGTTCCAAGAACTTGTTGATGATAAGGTTTTATATAGAGTGTTTCCAAAAGGCTTGGATATAATGGCGATACTTGGTTCTGAAAGGGCTTATGATATTTTGATAAATGTTTATAAGGAAAACCAATATCCAGACTATACAAAACAAATGGCAAAACTTAAAGATGCCTTTGGAAAGATGGATGATGTAGTATGGGTGCAGAATTTGTATTGGAACTGGCTATATGCCTTAATGCCATTGCTTGTGGAAAAAGGCGCAGGCTATCCAATGTTTATGCAGAATTACGCATGGCTTGATAAAGAGCTGTCAACCGCGCTTGGTTCTTGGGCAGAATTGCGCCATGATACGATACTTTATGCAAAACAAAGCTATACAATGAAAACATCACTTCCGCCAATGCCACAACTTGTAAAAGGCTATGTTGAGCCAAATGCTGAACTCTATGCAAGATTGGCATCTTTAGCAAGATATACAAGAGAAGGGCTTTCGGATAGAGGCTTAATGCTTAATGAGTTTAATTCAAAATTCAGGCAATTTGAGGATTTATTGTTGTCTTTAAAGGAAATATCTGAACTTGAGCTAACAAATCAGCCACTAAACTCAGAACAATATGGAATTATAATCAATATAGGTAAAACACTTGAGGCAATTACAACTTTTCCACCTGATATTACCTCAAGTTTTGAGAATGATGAAGATGAGCAGATGGCTGTTATAGCCGATGTTCATACCGATCCAAATAGCGAGATGGTTCTTGAGGTAGGTGTTGGCTATCCTATGAATTTATTTGTCGTTGTGCCGATAAATGGAGAATTAAGGATAACTCAAGGGGCGATGTTCTCTTATTATGAATTTACATGGGCTATGAGCAACAGGCTAACTGATGGAGAATGGCAGAAAATGCTCTCAATAGACCCGCCTGACCTTCCAATATGGACAGGTTCTTTTATTGATCTCAGCGTAAATCAAAAAACAGGCGAACCGATCAAGGTTGAGAGTCAAATGACATGGCAACCAATGCAAATGGATATAAAGATTGAACCTGAAATTATAGAGGTTGGTTCTAAAATCGAATTAAAAGCCTATATTCAGGGGAATATGGAATCCTTACCAGTTGTTACATTAAAACAGGGAGATATAGCCAAAAAAACTGAAATGAAAGGCGAATTTGGGACTTATTCTGCGATAATTGATACCAAAGGCATGAAACCCGGTTCGGCGCAATTGTCTGTAACAGGTTTTATAGGGGAAGAAGAATTATCTTATCAAACAGAGATAAATCTATTAAAAGCCAGTGCTGTTAACTCTACAACAATTGATCCTCAAACATGCAAAAGTATTGAGATAAAGAATAAAGTCTATAATGCTTATCCAAACCCATTCAATCCAGAAGTCTGGATACCTTTCGAGCTTGAGCAAAACAATAATGTGACTATTGAGATTTATGATTCACTTGGAAGGCTTGTTAGGATGCTGGATGTTGGATATAAGATGCGTGGTCGGTATGTTGAGGAAAATAAAGCGATTCACTGGGACGGGCGCAATTCCTATGGAGAGCAAGTATCCAGCGGAATATATTTTTACAGGCTTAAAGCAGGCGATTTTGTGGCTGTCGGCAAGATGATAGCCTTGAAATAGAGGTGTTTTTTATGTTCAGGAACTTTTTCATAATCAGTTTACTATTACTTACAATCTTTGCTGTTGGGTGTGGAGAATCAGATAAAAATCCAATCACAACAGATAATAATAACGAAAACAATGCGTCAACTAATCTAGGGAAACAATTTTACATCAGAGTTGGGCAGATAGAATCGATTGACTCTGGTAACATCAAAGTTAAACTAACAAAAGTAACAGATGATTCAAGATGCCCTTCGGATGTTGTTTGTGTATGGGCTGGTGAAGTTAAGGTTGTGCTTAACGTTACAATAGACAATCAAGATTTTGGAGAGACGATTTTAACACTCGGCGCAAGTATTGATGAAAGGTCAGTCAAGAACGTTGGCGGTTACTTCGTTAAAGTTTTGGCTGTAAACCCATATCCTCTCAGCACCAAAACGCTTGAGCAAAAAGATTATATTGTTACGCTTATAGTTAGCAAGACTATTGATGAGAGTGCCTGTTAATTTTGAGGGGGTATTTATGAAAATATGGTTTTCATGGGTTTTGATTTTGGGCGTCATTTCATCATTTGCATTTGCAGATATTACCGATAGTGTTAATACAAAGATAATTGACATTGCTGTTTATTCAATCAAAGAAGATACAAAACTTTATGATATTTATGCTGAATATCCACAGATAGATAAAGTTAATACTGAATTCAATGATAAGATAAGATCGGTTGTTAAGTCGAGAATTGCAGATTTTAAGGAGATTTCAAAAGATAATTGGGAGACAAGAAGAGAAAATTCAACCCCTGATGAAAATATTGGTGAATATCCAGAATATCCATTTTATTTTGGCATGTTTTGGGAACCTAAACAATTAAATAGCAAATATATTAGTTTTGTTCTACACTCAAATTTCTATGTCGGTGGGGCAAATGCCAATCAAGTAGTAACTGCTTTTAATTATGATGTTTTAAATAATCGGGAGATCAGCATCGATGATCTTTTAGGTGATTATCCTGACTATCTAAAAACACTTTCGGATTATACAATTAAAACACTAAAATCCAATATGACAGAGGAAGAAAGCGAAATATTAGATGAGATGATACAAAGAGGCGCAGGTCCACAAGAGGAGAATTTCAGGAACTTCACTTTTACAGACACAACGATCAATCTACATTTTAGCAAGTATGATGTTCTTCCGGGTGTTTTTGGTGAACAGGAAGTTTGTGTCCCAAGAAGCATTTTTGTTAAAAGCAATCTTACAATCAGTTCTCCTAATAAATTCGCAAAAGTCAAGTTTCCTTTGGAAGTTAAAGGTTTTGTTGAAAAAAGGACAGATCAAACCACATGGGTTATTTTTGAGGGAGAAGCAGGAAGTATTAAGGTCATAAATGAAGATGGGGAGATTTTGGGAACTGGAATTTTAAAGGCAGAAGGCGAATGGATGACAGATGAAATAGTGAAAGTTTCTGGTGTAATCTCTCTAAACAATTCGACAAAGAGCCAAAATATTAAGCTAGTTATTACAGAAAATAATCCCGATGATACAAGAAAACCTTACGTTATGGTTTTGCCTTTATTCATAGATACCAAATAAACTTTGATGTGAAATTAGATAGGTTGGGAAGCATCCCAACCTATAAAAATCTTTACCTAAAACGTTCCTTAACTGCCCTAGCGTGCATGAATAATCCTTCAGATTCAGCAAGAGTTATAACAGTATCTTTGAGTTGTTCTAATCCCCTCTTTGTTAGAAACTGAAAAGTCGGCTTTTTAATATAATCATCAACAGATAATCCACTGAACATCTTTGCGCACTGACCTGTTGGAAGGACATGATTTGTCCCAGAAGCATAATCACCGACAGGCACAGGAGCGTAAGCCCCCATGAATATTGATCCTGCATGTTTTATCTTTGGAAGGATAGCAAAAGGTTCTGCTGTAACAATTTGGAGATGCTCTGTTGCATATTCATTAGTGAAATCAATGGCATTATCCATATTTTCTGCAACTAAAACTGCTGAGTGCTTTTCAAGAGCAGAAATGATTATATCTTTTCTTGGAAGTTTACCAAGTTCATCTTCGATTATTTTACAGACTTTTTCAGCTAATTCTGATGATGTGCAGACAAGCACACCAGCAGCATCTTCGTCATGCTCAATCTGAGAGATGAAATCAATCGCCAAAAGATATGGGTCTGCTGTTTCATCAGCGAGAATAAGTACTTCACTTGGTCCAGCAGGCGAATCAATATCAACTATGCCAAATACCAACATTTTTGCAGCAGTAACGTATTTATTGCCCGGTCCAACGATCTTATCAACTTTTGGGACTTTCTCTGTTCCATAAGCCATACTTGCAATCGCCCATGGTCCGCCGATTTTGAATATGGCGTCTGCACCAGCAATATCAGAAGCAACAAGAGTTGATTCTGTAACAACCATACCATCATCAGGAGGCGTGCAAACAACGATCTTCTTTACACCTGCAACTTTTGCAGGAATTATAGTCATTAAGACACTAGAAGGATAGCTTGCCTTTCGCCCCGGAACGTAGCATCCAACAGCATCCATAGGTCTCATAAGCCTTCCAGCAATGATGCCATCCATAATTTCCATAGACCACATTTCACGCTCAAGCTGTGCTTTGTGGAATTTTTCGATATTTTTAGCAGCGTTTTTTAGTTCTGTAACGACTTTGGGATCAACAGATTCGTATGCTTTTTCTATTTCTTCTTTTGTTACGATAATATCTTCGGATGAGAGATTTTTCTTGAATTTTTCATAATGCTCAACAGAAACAATATCCCCACGATTTTTTATATCCTGAACAATATCTCTAACATCGAGGTAAACAGAAGATATATCTTCCATTGACCTACGCACAATAGATTCTAATCGTTCTTTCGAGAGGCATTCAAGCCTCTCAACTTTCAATAGACTCATTTATATTCATACCCTTTCATTAATTGCTATTAAACAAATTATCAACTTCACTACGTTGTTTTTGTTTTCCAGAGCCATAGACTTCTATCTCTGCAATTCGGATTACACCTTCTCTTGATTTTCCATCAGTTGTTGATTTTAGGTCATGAGTTGAGTATATAAGCACCCTAATTTTTTGGGTTGTTACTGGTTCAAAACGTGCATTTATAACACCACTAAGGTTATTACGTATAGCATTATCCTGATCACCGATACTTTTACCCGGTCTCTTTGTATTAGCCCATATTAGATCATTGGTTGCAGTTTTCATCTCATATTGCACCAAAAGATCGCTAATACCAAATTTACTGGCTGGATATTTTTCAGAGTCCGCAGTATATATTCTAACCTCATTTACAGTGATTGGTTGAGAAAGCTCTACTACAATCCAATTTTTCTCTTGTTCGTCCCTCTGTGCGCGTGATGACCTAGCCATTCCTCCTGTGATTATTTGTGCTTGCCATCCAGCCCCTTCTTTATCCCAATCTGGTTTTGTAATGCCGTCAATAACTGCGGAAGCGGGATAATTTGGCTCCTCTGAGAAGGCACTAACACGACCACCATTTTTTGCCAAAGCCCAATTTACTCCAGAAATCTGACCACCGCCCATGCTTGCACAACCTATAGTAGTAATCACCATAATTATTGTAAAGCCCACAATAGCAAAACATCTGAATAACATTTTTTCCTCCCATGATTTCGATAACATAAATTTTTCTATAATCTAAGTTATAGAAATAAAAAATCGCCTATATAAGCTAGATATAATTTTAGAGCAAACCGCTTCAAAATACAAGATTTGATTTTAATAAAACTCAATTCCAAATAATTTGGTTTGTTTTAACTTAAATTTCAATATAATAGGTTGCCCTTGATGAGGAATTATCGGATCACCATTCCAAGTTACTGGTAATTCGAGTCCATCACCGACAATAATATCAGTATTATCAAATGTCTGTTCAGTAAGATCGCCTATACCTAGGACGGACACAGCAACCTTGATATAACCAGTTGGTCTCACAATGGCGTTGAGCCTAATTTTATCGGTAGGTGGTATTACAGCAACGGTAGCAAATTCGCCTTCATCATCACATTGCAAAGCAACAAGCCTCCCTTTTTGCCAAGTTGCCAATCCCGAAACTCCATGCACATTTGGAAATAGCCCCTTTCGCTGACTGACATCACGCCCCGGATACTTATGTGGAATTGGATTTCCAGAATAGCCAATGCACCATTTATTATCAGGATATTCCAGCAGATTTCCACTGACAACGACATACTCGCCGTCAGGTTCACCAGAATTTCCACATTGAACAACCGCTTCTCCCGGAACTCTAGACCATGTCCAACCATCTGCACTTGATAGCAGCCAAACATCGCCACCATCCCTTTCAAGTTCCCATAACCAAGGAAACATAACGTGATTATCCGGGCAATCAGGCAAGGTCGTTTTTCCGTTTGTATACCAAACATGGCTTGGAGACATATCTGCACCTGTCGTCCAAACCAATTCAGGCTTGCTGAAATGTCGAAAATCATCACTAATAGCTCTACCTATGGAACGCCTTCCAACGCCAATCCATGAAGTAGAATCAGGCGCGCCATAACCTTCGGCACGTTCATTTACCTGCCATGCTCGTATATATGCGATATATTGTTTTCTATCAAGATCATAATAGCATGTATTCATTGTGTCTGCATGTTGTATCATCAATGGCTCTGGTAACATTTTCCAATGTAGCCCATCATGAGATACTGCACCAAAAACACCAAACGCACAGCGAAATCCACCAATATCGGGTCGCTTCGCCATCGTATCGATCTCATTAGGATATTTTTTTTCAAAATTTGTCCATTCTTCATCAGTTATAATGCCAAGATAGAGCATTTTATAGCGTTCATCGACAGATGAAGGATCAATAAAAACACTACCACCATGAAAACCCCTAGCATATCCATCGACATCGCCACGAAAAACTATGTTATTATCTTTATTTCCTGCGTATTCATATATTCCAAGATTAGGCTTTTCCCATATTAATCCGTCCTTTGATTCAGCATAAGCGATATGAGGATTATGACCAGGGAGTATTTTATCTTTATTACTGAAAGGCTCTGGTTCAGGACATGGATCAATGTTATACCATGCTTTATATTTTCCTTCGTCAAATACTTGTGCAATTATCTGTCCTTCTTTAAGAGGCACTTTTTCAGCTTTTTGTGCAACAAGCCTTATACCACGAGGCATATCAATAGGCTGAAACCTTGCCCCGATTCCATCTCCTTTAAGCCATCCAGAAAGCTGTTTCTCTTCATCAGTAATATTTGGATCAAATTGCACGTTCCATTTAAAATTACCTTGACGCACATATTTCCAGCTAGTAAAATATATATATCTGCCTTTAAGAACAACGGGTTCACCATAATATTTATTTGGCTCTTTGGAAAAACCACACAAAATGCTAATAATTATATTGGCAAAATAGATACTCATATAAAGACTCCTTATCTTAGAACAATATATCTTGCACTTAAAAAATATATCTTAACAAGAACAATAATAATTGTCCACAAAATTTTTCAGGATTAGTTTATGTCATTAAATTCTTAATGATCTTTACATTATTTAAATGTTATTATATTATCTAGTATTTATATAGATAATATAATTCTCCATGAATGGAGGTAATTCATGAAACTCTCAACAAAAGGACGTTATGGAGTCCGTCTGATGATTGATATAGCATCAAATTATAATGGTCATCCTGTTCTTCTAAGAGATATTGCCAAAAGGCAAGCTATATCAGAAAAGTATCTCTGGCATTTAATTGATTCACTAAAAATAGCAGGTTTGGTAAGTTCTGTAAGGGGGGCGCATGGTGGCTATCGCCTTGCCAAAAATGTCGAAGAAATCAATTTAAACGATATAATATTAGCAACCGAAGGCAATATAAATATTGTAGAATGTGTTACAGACCCATTCTCATGCGAAAGATCAGAAACATGCGCAACAATTGATGTTTGGAGGGATGTGTCAGACAAAATATCAGAAACTCTAAAATCTATATCATTAAAAGATATGGTTGAAATACAGAAAAACAAAATTGATAATAACAATTAATATGTATAAGTTAGTTTTTTTTAGGATTTGTTCTTGACACTATATCTGAACAAGTGTTATAATTTCCGTATTATTGACAATCCTTATTTCGATGTTATTAAATTGCAAAAATATTGTTTGAAAGTATAAACTTTTTAATTGAACAAGTTATTTTGTATTTTGTTGATGTTATGTAACAAATAGGAGGGACCTATAACATGCTTAAGAGATACTTGGCAGTTACCTTTGTGTTTATTATAGCAATATCATTTATTGGATGCGGTGCTAAACAGGTTATTGGTACAAAGCCAGTTCCACCATTGGACGGATACTCCAATGTTACGATCGCTCCTTTTGATATTAAGAAACCATCAGGCAAATATGATGATTTGCCAACTATGCTTGCCTATGGTGTAGGAACAAAGCTAGGAATTAAATTTCCCGATAAAACATGGCAGTTTAATCAGTCAAGAGAAATAAACTTGATTACTGATAAGATGAAGGAACTAGGTCTCACTCCTGAAATGATATACGAAAATACTGAATCTGCTATTAAACTTGGGAAAGCTCTTGGTTCTGATCTAATAATTGTCGGTTTGCTTACAGAACCGAAATTTGATATACAACGTTCTGGAAAAATCACCTATGATATGTCTGAGTCAACGCCAACAGGCGCAGCTAGATATTATACGGTATATCAAAGTGCCATATTGAGGGTTAATATAAAGATTATAGATGTCAACAACGCCAATATTCTTTGGAAAGATGATATTCTTGGATATGAGAAATATGAAACCAAATATCGAACAGGTGAATCAGAAAAAAGTCAGCGTGAAGAAAAAATGTATGCTGATATAAGAAAGAGTTTTATCGATAATTTCCTAACAAAACTTTATCCAGAGGCATTTCCACCTGTTAAAGCAAAATGATGCTCAAGCATAAGATTATATAATAAAAAAGTGGGTTTTATCTTAGCCCACTTTTTTTATTTTAAAAGAACATCAGACTTTATTCAGAATTTATAAAACAATTATATCTCTATCCATTTTCCTGATGTTGCAGATTTAAGACACGCTTCCATCACTTCTTGAACTTTCATCCCATCATAAAAAGTGGGGGATAAAGATTTACCATTCGCTACGTTATCAACGAAACTAAACATGCTTGCAATATGGAAGCGTTCCCAACCAACCATGAATTTTGGCCCCGGAAAGGCTGATGGTGCAGGATAACGCTGGACAGTTTCTATTTTTGTATAGCCTCTCATGCCTCCAATTGGTTCGCCTTGTGTGCGATTGTTATAGACACTTAACCAATTTGCATCCATCAGCTCAAATCTTATCGCGCCATCTCGCCCATGTATCTCTATTTTCAGGTCATCGTTGGCACCAGTTGCGATTCTAGATGCTTCAACCGTTCCGATTGCGCCATTTTCCATCTTCATCATAACAATAGCAAGGTCATCAACCTTTACTTCAACCTTTTCATTACTGCCTTTTGCGATAGGTCTTTGTTTGTAAAAAGTCTCTGTTGTAGCAAAGACTTCTCTTGCATCACCAAGCAGGAATCTAACCAAATCAATCACATGAGAACCAAGATCAAATAATGCACCTGCCCCACCTTTATTGATGTCGAGCCTCCAACTCATAGGTCTGTCAGGATCAATATAACCAGCATGTAGATATAATGCCCTAAAACTCATGGGTTCACCGATAAAACCTTCTTCCATCAATTGTTTTGCGCGCATCATTGCAGGAGAAAACCTATATTGAAATGTCATCTGATTAACGATATTTGAGCCTTCAAGGGCTTTCATTATCTCTTTTGCGTCATCAACACTGACAGTTAAAGGTTTGTCACAATATATATGTTTACCCGCTTTTATTGCATCTATCAAAAGGTCTTTGTGTAGATGATTCGGCGTGCAGCAGTTTATTATATGTATGTCATCTCTATCAAGCAAATCATAGTAATCAGTTGTGCCGAACTCATATCCACCATGCTCAACTGCTTGTTTTGCGGTTTCCTCTTTTGATGTGCATACACCAACAAGACGGATTTTTGCAGGCGCAGGATTATAATATACAGGGATACTTTTATATGCGTAAGTGTGCATTTTACCGATAAAGCCATATCCTACCATTCCAACGCCAAATTCCTTGACTGCCAATTTTATATCCTCCTTGTAATGTATAATAATACATAAAAGGGCGATCTTTCGAATCGCCCTTAAAACTAATCAAGATATAATTTTTATTTTGCAAGTCCTAAACGATCATATAAGATAGAGAAGTTTAATTCATCATTAATAAGCTGTATGGCACGTTCAATCTTTCGTTTGTCGCTAATCCTCATCGTATTCATAATGTCTTCAACCCTTTGGACAACAGTGAGGGTATCACTACGAACAACCATAATAGGAACTTCTCTTTCCTCTGCCATCGCTATTATAACATCATTGGGGTAGAGGTTACCAGTAAGGATCAAGCATTGAGTATTAGTTTCCAAAGCGGCAAGCTGAATATCGCCCCTATCTCCACCTGTTATAACTGCTTTGCTTCTTATTTTCCTGAAATAACTCAAAGCCCCTTCAACGTTCATTGCTCCAACGCTGAACCTTTCGACTAATTCATCTTGCTTATGTTTACAACAAATTATTTCTCCACCAAGAGACTCAGCGAGGTCTTTAATTGTTACAGACATCAAAAATGGGTCTTTTAACAGAACACCAAGAGTTTTTAGGCCATTATTCTCAAGAAACGGCAAAACACGACGTTGTATATAATCAAGTTTTGGTAATTCAACTTGATTTAACACTAATCCTGCGATTTTATCACCAAGAATATCTTTGGACATTAGGAGTTCATCAGCAAAAATTTCTCTTTCACAGTTATCGATAACAATCGCATCAGCATTTAGTTTTTCTATTATATGTTTTGCGGATAATCCCAAGACAGAGCCTTCACCAAAAAGACCAGCACCTTCTACTATCACTATATCTTTGTCTTTTGCAATCTTTGCATGTGACTTTATAAATTTTTCATCAAGCTTTAGGTTTTCACCGTCATAGGCTTGGGCGATTATGTCTTGTGTGATTATGATTGGGGAAATATCTTCAGGCGAATCATTTAATTCAAAAACCTCACATGCGACAGAAGCATCTGAATCTATGATCTCTCCACTCATAGTAGTTGGAAATTTTCCAAGCATTTTCATAAATCCGATCTTGAAGCCATCAGATTGAAGTTTCTTTCCGATCCCCAAAGCGGTTAATGTCTTACCGCAATAATTGCATGTAGAAGTGATGAATAACGTTTTCATTAATAAATCTCCTTAACTTGATACGAGATACTTGATATTGCATTTAACAGCCTTTTGTTATCATAGTTTCTAGCATCTATATTAAACTTCAACGCTGATTCTGCAATCAACTGCAACAGCGCCTTTGCCGATTGGCATAACCATCAAAGGATTAATGTCCATCTCTATAATTTCGGGAAAATCGGTAACTAATTGCGAAAGTTTCACAAGTGAATCAACGATGCTCTGTATGTCTGCTGGCTCTTCACCTCTGACGCCTCTTAATAATGGGAATGAACGTATCTCATTTATCATTGCATTTGCTTCACGTTTATCAATTGGCGCTATTCTAAATGCAACATCCTTGAGAACTTCAACATATATCCCACCAAGACCAAACATGAGCATTGCTCCAAAATCTGGGTCTTTTGCCATTCCCAAAATAACTTCTTTTCCTTTTGGAATCATCTGATTTATTGTAACACCCAGTATCAAAGCAGACGGCATGAATCGCCTTGCAGAAGACATTATTTCTTCAAAAGCTCTCTCAACGTCAGTTGGTGTGGCAACACCAAGTCTGACTCCGCCTATATCGGATTTATGCAGAATGTCAGGCGATGCGATCTTCATAACGACAGGATAGCCTATCTGGTTTGCAAGCTCAACTGCTTCGTGACCTGTTTCAGCCAAACCCATCTTTGGAACAACAAAGCCATATTCAGTCAATATATCCATTGCATCAGAACCACCAAGAGTTCTTTCGCTTTGTGTTTCAGCCTTTGCAAGCAGTTTCTTTATTTTTATATTGTCAACGTCAATTCTTTCAGCTACTATCTCTCTTGGATTGTTTTTCCAAATGGAATATCTGCTCGCTGCATCAAAAGCATTTATTGCCCTTTCTGGATTTGTAAAATTTGGTATCTTGTTTTTCTCCAGAATTTTTATCCCCTCAGCGACACTATTTCCCCCCATAAAAGAAGCAACAACGGGTTTATTCCCTCCACCAAAAGTATCAACAATGTATTGAGCAGTAAGCCCAGCTTCAGTAGGCGCTTGTGGGGTAAGAAGGACCAAAAGCATATCGACATTTTTGTCTTTTTTCAATGCTTCCAGTGCAAAAAGATACCTGTCAGCTTTTGCATCTCCTATAACATCAACAGGATTATACAAAGCGGCAGTTGAAGGCAAAGACTTTCGTAACAGCTCTATTGTTTCATTTTGGAAGCTAGCCATTGTCAATGACGACTTTTCACAGGCATCCGCAGCAATAATTCCGGGTCCGCCTGCATTTGTTAATATAGCCAACCGATTATTTTTTGGTAGAGCTTGATATGCAAGGACAAGTGCATAATCAAAGAGTGCTTCAATTGTTTGTGCGCGGATTATACCACATTGCTTGAAAGCAGACTGAAAAGCGTTGTCTGAACCAGCTAATGTTCCTGTATGCGATGAAGCAGCCTTTGCACCAGCGGCGGTTGTTCCCGACTTAACAATTACAACAGGCTTTTTCTTTGTTGCTTCAAATGCCGCTTCCATGAAGGCTTTTCCATTTTTTACGCCTTCTATATATCCAAGAATAACGTTAGTATTAGGATCGTCAGCAAGGACAGTAAGTAAATCTGCCTCATTAACATCCATCTTATTTCCCATACTTATAAACTTAGAGAACCCAATATTTTCCTTTATTGCCCAATCTAATATGGCTGTTCCCAATGCGCCTGATTGCGAAAAGAATGCGATCTTCCCTTGTGTAGGCATACCTGCTGCAAAGGATGCGTTTAGTTTTGAGTATGTATCCATTACACCCAAGCAATTTGGACCAATAACTCTTATCCCTAATTCTTTCGTTCTATGTGCCAATTCATTCTCTAATCTTGCGCCTTCTCCGCCTGATTCCTTAAATCCTGCTGTGATTATTATAACTGAATCTATACCTTTCTTTCCACATTCCTCTATTGAAGACATAATGAATTGTGATGGAACAACCATTACAGCAAGTCCAATTTTTTCAGGAACAGCAGTAACACTTTGATAAACCTTAATCCCAAGTATCTCATCAGCTTTGGGATTAATAGGATATATTTGTCCAGTAAAACCATTATCAATAAGGTTTTTAACGACCTCATATCCTACTTTTCCAGCCTCTCTCGAAGCCCCTATAACAGCCACGGATTCTGGCTTAAAAAAATTGTCTAACATAACTAATCCCCTAATGAATGATTAAAGATTAGAAAATTGAAAGAATACAATTCAATTTCTAAATCTTAGAACCCTGAATCTATTTGTTGTGTTTTTCTATCGCTTTACGATAGAGATCTACGTATTCTCTGGCTGAATTACCCCATGAAAAATCCGCTTGCATTGCATTTTCTATCATTTTTTGCCAAACTTGCTTATTATTATGATAAACATCTATTGCCCTTTGGACAGCCCATGTTAAAGCCCCCGAAGATATATCATCAAATAGGAATCCTGTTCCGATATTTGTTGTTTGATCATATTCCTGAATAGTATCTGCCAAACCTCCTGTTCTTCTTGCAATTGGCAAAGTGCCATATCGCATAGATATAAGCTGACTTAAACCGCAAGGCTCGAATCTTGATGGCATTAAAAACATGTCGCTTCCAGCATAAATAAGTCTTGCTAAAGGGTCATTAAATGATGTTATGGATTTAACATTATTGGGATAATCTTCTGCAAGTCTTCCAAATAGATACTTATAATGTTCTTCACCTGTTCCAAGAAGCACAAGTTGCGCACCTTTTTGAACAATTTCATGAGCAGAATCATATATAATATCCGGTGATTTTTGATATGTAAGTCTTGAGACGAATCCTAAAACAGGTATTTGAGCATCCTGAGGCAAGCCAAGTTCTTTTTGAAGGGCAATTTTATTTGCGGTTTTGCCATCTATCGATGATAGATCATATTTGATCGGTATACTTTCATCAGTTGCAGGATTCCAGACATCATAGTCTATACCATTAATTATTCCGTAAAGATCATCGGAACGTGAACGTAAGGGCAGATCGAGTCCCTCGCCAAAATCAGGAGTCTGTATCTCTTGGCTGTATTTTTTACTGACTGTATTTATAATATCAGAATACATGATGCCTGCTTTTATAAAGTTTAGACCATCCCAAAATTCCAGTTTTTCCGCTTTGAATTCCTCCCAACCTATATCAAGATAGGGAAGAAGTTCCTTTGAGAATCTGCCTTGATATGCAAGGTTATGTATTGTAAAAACAGTCGCCGAATCCTTAAAAAATGGATCATCCCGATATATTGTCTTTAGATAAACAGGTATCATACCAACATGCCAGTCATGACAATGAAAAACATCTGGCTTGAAATTAAGGAATCTTGTTAGCTCAATGACTGCTCTAGCAAAGAAACCAAATCGATATCCATCATCATCATAGCCATATATATCATTTCTGGTTAATATGCTCATATTTTCAAGAAAATATAATTTAGAACCATCAAAATCAAGATATTTCACTCTAACCTCATAAGGAAAGCCCCCTATTGAGAATTTTAAAGTGTCTTGTAATTCTCTTAGATCATAGGCAGAATCATAAATAAAGCTATATTTTGGGATAGCTATTCTAGCATCAATGTTTCCAAGATTGTTTAATGCCTTTGGTAAAGAACTAACTACATCAGCAAGACCACCAGTCTTGGCAAATGGGGTCATTTCTGATGACGAAAACATAATTTTAAGATCATTATTCGTATTCATTTTATAAATCCTCATTTAGATAATATTTGACCCAATTTTTCCAAGTAATTATGAATTGTTATAATAAATTCGCTATGGCTCCAAGAAAGAGGAGATATGGATAAAGGCTGACCTGTATATGGATTTAGCTGTTCTGGCAATATACCTGATTCAAAGGCATATTTATTTACCCATTCTAGTATTGGGATAGCTTCATTAAGTTCATTAATAGTCTTGGCTTTTGCAATATAATATTGTGCTATCCATAGATTACATATAAACCACGAATTACCAGGGACACGATCAAAATCCTGACCAATACGATGCAAATAATCATTTTTATATCTGGCAACACCACCAACATCTGTTTTTATTGTTAGATCGTCTATTACATGTTTCATTGTTGAGGCGACTTTCGGATCATTAACATCATAAACACCAAAAGCAAAAGTTCCATAAAGGCTTGAATCTGTTGTAAAGTCTCTTTGGTATTCTCCATTTTCCTTTTTTATCATCCGCACAAACTTTTTATAAGTTTCATCATATAAATACTTTTCAATAGCTATTTTTACTTCTTCGCTTGCAATAATATATCTTTTTGCATTATCAAAATCACCCAAAACTTCGGCAAGAGCGGATGCTGATTTTAAGCCTGCACTTATCGCTGATGCAGTATAAGTATGAATTCCGTATCTTTCTTCCCAAAGATCGTAAGATGGAAGGGGCAGTCCTGTAATCTTGTCCCTATAATTTACCATAAAATCTCCAGCTTTTACAATAAGAGCTTCATATAATTCACCTAAGAACTCAATATCATTGTATTTCTTAAAGTGATGATAAAAAGACCAGATAATGAGAGCAGTTCCATCTTCTTGAATCGGCATTTGCACCTGACTATTTGATATTTTTGGATGCCAAGTGCTTCCTAATGTCCCATCTGGATGATATTTATGCATAAAATAGCCATCAGCGTTTATTATATTAGCACAAAACCTGAAAAATCGATCAGTAACATTTTTACAGCCAGCCTTATCTAGCGCATAAGAGATCATCGCACCATCTCTAGGCCACATATAGCTGTATTTATCCATGCCCATATCGACCGTATCCCAATCGTTACCTGCTGTAATTGCACCACCTCTATCAATTTGTGTTTGTAATACTAGAAGACTTCTAGCGTAAAGTCTATGTATATTATCGGCAAGTATAGGATTTATATTTATTTTTTTCTTTAATGTCTCTATATTCTCTGTATTAAGTCTTAACCATGTTTTCCAATAATTATTTGTTCTATTAATGAAGTATTCAGGCGTTTTATTTTGAATTAGATCGTTGGTTGATATAACCTCATCATAGCTTTTTCCTGCGATTAACCAAGAATATATGATCGATTCTTTGTTATCAGGCAAGAAAAAGCTAATAGCAATAGTTGAATCAACGCTTCCATCTGCAACACAATCTCCGCTTAAAAATCCATCTTCGGCATCTCGCCATGTCCCTTCTGCATTTCTGAAATCCTGTATCCCTACTGCATATTCATTAATGCCGTAAATTCCATCATAAAGGCAATTTATAAGAAAATACTGGTTTCTTTTGTAATGTATAATTGACCTTATCATAGGGTCATAATAAGCGGTATCACCTATCGGATTTTCAGATAAATGGAGATCTTGATTTAAAAAAATACGAACTTGGCAAGAATGGGGGGCAAGATTTTTGATGGTAAATTTTCGCAATAAAACATTTTCTCGAAAATCAACGACATCGTTTATTATAATAGAGATATGAAGTAAAGAATTTATAGCAGTAACATGGGTTGATAATGTCTCATCTTGATATTTAAGGGATTTATGCCATTCATTAGAACTCAGCCAGCTAAAATATCCATCTATCCATATACCTATTCTTGAATGATGACCAAGTGTATGCTGAAAGCTACCGACGTTAGGATAATATATATCCCTTATATCATAATTTTGGTCGTAATTTACGAGAAACGATCCGTTTCCAATTGGCAGGTCTCTAGGCATCTTTGAGTTTGCTCTTTTTTAGTTTAACCAAAAAATTTTTTAGAATTATTAATATTTTAATTATATCTGATCAGTGTGTTTAAGTCAATGAAATTCCGAGATTGTAAATATTTCTAGACGATCGTCTTTAATAATTCAATATAATAAACATAAGATTCATTTTCAGACAAACCTTCACGCTTCCAACGTTTCAATATTTCGCTTTCATAGGATTCAACCTCTATTAAGGGCAATCTATCTGCTTTCTCAAAATTCATTATCTTCAAAAAACGCTCTCTATTATTCAATCTACAATCTACGTCCTAACCTTCTCCCTTAGAAAAGGGAGAAGGTAAAATTTTATCTCTACCGTTTAAGTAGGCAGGACTAGGCTAATTGTTATATCTCAGGAACTTTAACACTGACTTCTTTACCAGCCTTTACTGAGCGCATAATGCCATCCATAATAACATTGGTAATCATAACCTTTTGCGGATCAATAGGTGATGGTCCACCTTCTCGGACTGCTTTTAGGAATTCCCGAACTTGTTTATCCCATACATCAACAGGTTTTAATCCCTCTATCTTTATATTTACCATGTGATCGACAGGATCAACCTTCAATGTGCATCCCTCTGCCTTTGCGAGTTTTTCTAGCTTTTTTGGAACGCTATCCGCATATATTGTGCCGTAATCCATACCAGCATCTTTGCCAAGAAAGAAACTCCTACCAAGAGAATCTGCATGAACCGCCCAAGAAATCTTGAAAACCATAATAGAACCATCTTCAAACCTAACCCATGCAGAGCCAAACTCCTCAACATCCATTGTTTTCAGATTTGGGTCTTTTCTTGATATATAGTCGCATGAAAAGGCAGAAACGGTTACTGGTTTAGGATAATTCAATGTAAAAAGCGTATCGTGCATGTTATAAACGCCAATATCAACTATTGCGCCAAATCCTGCTGTTTTTTTGTGAATAAATGTTCCACCGGGAACGCCTCTACGTCTGCATCCTACCGATTCGCAATAATAGACATCACCAAGAATACCCTCATCAACGATCTTTCTTGCCATTACGATATGCGGTTGAAACCTACTATGAATGGCAATATGAAGAATCTTTCCTGCTTTTTTTGCTGCCTTTGCCATGGCAGTAGCATCAGCAAGAGTCGCTGCCATAGGTTTCTCACATAAAACATGTTTACCTGCTTCTAGTGCTGCGACTGTTGGTCTTCTATGCGCCTGATTGAAAGTGCAGACACTAACAGTCTGAATCTCATCAACAGCTTCCAGCATTTTATTATAGCTAGTAAAAACGTTTTTCTTTGGAACGCCCCATCTTTCAGCGAATTGTTGTGCTTTTTCCTTAAATATATCGCACACAGCAACAACTTCCATGTCCTCTATTTTTGAATAAACGCCCATGTGATGATTAGCTATTCCTCCAGTTCCTACCACTGCAACCTTTATTTTATCCATTTATTTCTCCTTTTTAAAAGTTGTGCAATAAAAAACATATCAAAACGATATTTTGATAACCTCTAATATACCATCAGCAAATTTAAACGTCAACGGAATTTTGTTTGATCAACTGCTGTTTTTTTATTATATAGTTTTATTGCCCTTAACATTTTGAATATAGTATATTATAATATATTAAAACTTATGATAAGGTGATAAAATGTCTGAAAATAATGAAATAATAAATAATAGGAACTCACTCACCAAGAAGATGAGGCGACTTATTCTTTTAATAAAAATATCGCCGATAATCATAACTATATTATCCATTGGGCTATTATTTGTTTGGATAATTAAAGGTCCTAATGCAGAAATAAAGGAAAGATTGCCGGGTGAAGATAAGTTTACTGCTGATGGTGGAACTCTCACTCAATCACCGATAAATCATGGCAAATTAACAAAACTCAACGGCATTGCGGTTGACATGCCCGGCGAATGGTCAAGGTTTCGTGGTAATGATCTCGATAATATAAACAAAGAAAATATACCACTTGCTAGATCATGGGTTTCTGGACAACCAAATGCTCTATGGGGCATTGATGTTGGCGAGGGATATGCGGGTGTTGCTGTTCGAAATGGGAGAGTTTACTTGCTTGATTATGATACCAATAAACAAATGGACGTCGTGAGGTGCCTTAGCCTGAAAGATGGGAAGGACATCTGGCAATATGCCTATCCTGTTAAAATCAAGCGAAATCATGGTATGTCAAGAACCGTTCCGACAGTAACAGATAAATATGTTATCACAATAGGTCCTAAATGCCATGTTCTTTGCCTTGATTCAACGACTGGTGAATTTAAATGGGGGATTGATCTTGTTAGGGATTATAATACACTAATTCCAGAATGGTATGCAGGACAATGTCCGTTAGTTGATGGTGATAGGGTTATTTTGGCTCCGGGTGGGGATTCTCTTATGATAGCTGTGGATATTGCAACAGGTGAAGTTATCTGGAAGACGCCCAATCCTAATATATGGAATATGACTCATTCGTCCATAATGCCAATGGTTATGAATGGAAAAAAGATGTATATATATTGTGCAAGCGGTGGAGTCGTTGGTGTATCTGCTGATGATGGGCGTATCTTGTGGGAAACAAAGGAATGGAAGATCAGTATTGCTAATATTCCATCTCCGTTAGTTATCGGTGATGGGCGGATATTCCTAACTGGCGGATACAGCGCAGGCAGTATGATGATAAAACTAATAGAAAATGCTGGAAAATATGATGTAAAGATACTTTATCGGCTGAAAGCTGATGTCTTTGGCTCTGACCAACATACTCCCATATTGTATGAGAATTATATTTACGGAGTGAAATCAGGCGGGCAATTAGCCTGCATCGATTTGGATGGAAATGTAATATGGACAAGCGGATCAGCAAGTCGATTTGGTCTGGGACCTTATATAATCGCAAACGGGCTGATATACGTTTTAGATGATAATGGATTACTTACACTAGCAGAGGCAACGCCAAAAGGCTATAAGCAATTAGCACAATCGCAGATATTAAATGGACATGATGCTTGGGGACCGATGGCTTTGGTTGGGGGTCGGCTTATTGCTAGAGATCTGACTCGTTTGGTTTGTGTGAATGTTTCGGGGCAATCCCTTGCTATGAGAAATTTATGAAAACTTCAAAGTCAAGTTTGTTCATAGGAATAATTATAGGCATTGCAATTATTGTTGCTGTCACAATAATTCTGCGAACAGCTATGACTGTTGACAAAAAAACAACTATTGGCAATGCCTTTATCTATGATATTAATGAGTTGACAAAGACCGACCCCAATCTGATAAAATATAAAGAAGTAAGCAAACTTGATACTGGTATGTCAAATCCCAATGGTATAGCAACAGCTCCTAACGATCGTATTTATGTATCAGGTGATAAATCAATCAAAATATTTGACAATCAAGGCAATATAGAATCAGAGATAAAACTCTCTGATTATCCCAAATGTCTTGCTATCGCTGATGATGGTAATATTTATGTCGGAATGAAAGAACATATTGAAATATATAATCACTTAGGATCAAGGATTGCAAAATGGGAAAGTCTAGGGATAAATGCTCTAATCACATCAGTTGATGTCTATAAAGATAATGTTTTTATCGCTGACGCAATAGGCAAAAAAGTTTTGATATATGACCTTTCTGGAAATCAAAAAAATAGTATTGGCAAATTCATCATACCAAGCCCATACTTTGATCTTGCTGTTGCTTCTGATGGCTTGCTGTGGATCGTGAACCCTGGACCTCATAAGTTAGAGGCTTATACCTTAGATGGCAACATGCAACTATCATGGGGCGAAACAGCTATTACAATTAAGGGATTTAGCGGATGCTGTAATCCTGTGAGTTTTGCGATTTTACCTGATGGCAGGTTTTTAACAGCAGAAAAAGGCATTCCAAGAGTGAAAGTTTACAGCAATACAGGGGTTTTTGAAAGTGTTGTTGCTGGTGCAGAATCATTTAAAGATACCGTTGGTGTTTATAATCCCAATGATACAAGGGATACAAGAAAAGCCCTTGATGTCGCAGTTGATTCAATAGGACGTATACTTGTATTAGATCCAATAGAAAAGACTATCCGTGTATTTATAAGTAATAAGGAATGATAAAATGAAAGAGAACAAAGATAAACTAACAAGAAGAGATTTTATAGGCGGGGCTATCAGAGGCTTGTCCTTGATAGGTTTGGGTGGCTTATCTGGCTTGCTTGTAAGTCGTGCAAGGGCAACCGATACAGTATGGCAAATCGATCCCTATAAGTGTATTCAATGCGGAAGGTGTGCTGATAACTGCGTCCTTGAAATTTCCGCTGTCAAATGTGTGCATAGCTACGATATGTGTGGATATTGCAGGCTTTGCACTGGATATTTTATTCCAGAACCCAATGCACTTAATACCTCAGCAGAGAATCAGCTTTGTCCTTTGGGCGCAATCAAGCGAACATTCGTTGAAGACCCATATTACGAATATACAATCATCGAAGAGCTATGTATAGGTTGCGGAAAGTGTGTTAAAGGCTGTTATTCTTTTGGTAATGGCTCGTTATTTCTCCAAGTGCGCCATGATAGATGTGTTAATTGTAATGAATGTGCAATCGCAAAAAACTGCCCTGCTGATGCTTTTAAGCGTGTCCCTGCAAACAAGCCGTATATCTTCAAGGGTGCGGAACCGAAGTAATAGTGCCTGACAGAATCCCACTAAATCTCCCTTTGCAAAAGGTAGACTTTAACGGATATAAAAAATAATGAAATATTATAAAGAATCTATATTTGCTTTTATATTAATAACGTTGATCTTACCAAATATTGCCTTTGGTGTGCAACGTTTTCCGCCACCAGAATTCGTCGAAACGGGACATGAACTACCAAAGGCAACTCAACCTTCTGCAAGGTCTGAGATACTTGAATATCTTGATGTTGTAATTTTAATATTGGCATTATCTATTGCATCCTATCTAGCATTAAAAAAACGATCTCGTAAAGGGCTTTTTTTATTGACAATATTTTCGCTTCTGTATTTCGGTTTCTGGCGTAAAGGTTGTATTTGTCCTGTTGGAGCCGTTCAAAACGTCTTTCTATCCCTATTTGATAAGACATATTTTATGCCAATTACAGCCATCATATTTTTTATATTACCATTGGCATTTTCATTGTTTTTTGGTAGAGTCTTTTGCGCTTCTGTATGTCCTCTTGGGGCGATACAGGATATTGTCTTGGTTCGTCCTCTCAAAGTGCCTGCATGGATAGACAGATCATTAAGCACATTTGCATATATATATTTGGGTGCTGGTGTGCTTTTTGCTGGAACAGGGAGCGCATTTATTATCTGTCAATATGACCCATTTGTTACTTTTTTCAGGCTTAGCGGAAATCTTAATATATTGATAATCAGCATTAGCTTTATTATAATATCTATATTTATTGGGCGACCATATTGTAGATACCTTTGTCCTTATGGAGCCTTGCTTCGCTTGACTTCGAGAGGGGCTAAATGGCATGTTAGCATTACGCCTAATGAGTGTATACAATGTAGTCTTTGTGAGGATTCATGTCCATTTGGGGCTATAAATAAACCAGCGCAAAAAAGGAAAATAAGGGAAAATAAAAGGCTTTTTGTTATTATGATTCTGCTTTTGCCGATATTGGTTGCTGGAGGGTCGTTGCTTGGGATTCAATCTGGCGTGCCATTGTCGCATGTGAATTTCAAAGTCCGACTTGCTGAGCAAATCTGGCTAGAAGATACCAACGCTGTTACAGAAACAACAGAGGCAAGCGAGGCTTTTCGTGGCACAGGAAATACCAAAGAGGCACTTTATCAGGAGGTAATCGATATAAAAAGAAAATTTGTCATAGGCGGTGGAATATTTGGCGGATTCGTAGGATTGGTTATTGCTTCGAAGCTGATCTCTTTGACTCTGATAAGCAAAAGGACGGATTTTGAGGCTGATCGTTCTAACTGTATATCCTGTGGGAGATGCTTTGCATACTGCCCAGTAGGACAAAAAATAAGTAATTTGAAACTTTGACATTGCAAGAAAGAAATAGACCGCTGATTTTCGCTGACTGCATCCCGCTGATTGACTCTGATCTTTAAAAAAAGATAAAATCGGATAACAACATATTATAAATAAAGAGTTTTCTTGTTGTATAGGAAATTTTATTTTTTGTATTAATACAAGAAGACCCTTCACTTTGTTCAGGAGGACACTTTACTGTCATTTTGAGCAAAGCGAAAAATCTTTTTTATTGTTAATTTTGCAAAAATGCAACGTTAGAAATTTGAAAATTAAATTACCAATTAAGGGAGGTTCTTAATGATTAATAAGCAAATTATTGGCGAGGCTTTCGATAGAGGAAAGACCTTAGCTGTCGCAGACGGAGTTTTGATCTCACCAGTCAAGGGGACGCTTGTATCCAGAACAGAGGAATTGATCGACGCAATAATAAAGCAAAGCAAATCTAAGAAACAATCAGCTAAAACGATGATACAGCTTGGTCTAAACTTCGCTGGTAGAGATGCTATGATCGTTGGCTATGGTGATGATGAAATAGAAAAGGCTTTTGAGATCGTTTTGAAAAATATCGATGAAATCGATACTGATTCAGTGAAAGACGTAGTTAAAGATTTCCTGAACGATATGAAATCCGTCAATAAAGGTGATAGCCTTCCGGGGCTATGGGCGGAAAGGATTGAAACTAAGCTAGATTCAATCAAAACAGGTAGCTCATTCCTTAGGCTTATGAAAGAAAATATGCGCAGTAGTATTTATTGGCAGATGATAGATGGCGGATATTGCAAATTTGGGAATGACTTTGCAAGAGGATTAGAATATCTTAGACATATCGGATTTTGTCAGGTGTCAACAAATCCTGTCCTTGCGGCGAGGGCTTTTGATGAGGATCCCGCATTGATGGATGAGCTAATAATAGAGGTTGCAAAACATGACGACTGGAAAAAGAATCCAGAAGCCCATAGTGACGAAATCGCTTTATCAGCAACGTTGATCGCATTGTGGCCCAATCTTGAAATTTTCCGTCCATTAGCGTTATATACTGGGCTTAAAGATTACATGGTAAGCTTTCAGCTTAATCCAAATATCGCTGATCTTGCAGATGAGAGCATAGAAGATGCCCGTAACGCATACAAACTTGCATCTGAATATCTCAAAGACTATGATCGCCTTCTTGGATTTGAGGGCAATGTGGGTCCTTGCATAGTGTTTAAGGTTGCGGCGTGTCATGAGGCGGCGAGAGAGATAACCGTTGTGCTAAATAGTAATGGCATCGGGACGAACAACACAGTTGTTTATACCGTCGCCCAAGAGGTGCAATTAGTGCTAGATGCCTTTGAAGGCAAAGCCAAAGCAACAAAAGATGGCAAACAGGTTGTCAGAACTTATGAGACTAACATGGGTGGAAGATTTACCAGCCATCTGAGAGAAGAGGAAGCAGAAAAAATATTTAATCAAATAGCCGAAAAACTAGGTAATGACAAAGCTGTTGAAATGCTAAAGTCCCTTGCAGAATCGATAAAAGTTGACGATTCAACAATGAAAAGCCTTGAGTCTGCAAGCGTAGCAGAAATGGCAAAGGTAATATGCTCTTTTAAGTTTCTGAAAACGCTTGACAATCCAGTCATAATCAAAGCGGGTGAGATGCTAGGAAAATCCGCAGATGCAATAAAATTACATGAAGACGATCTTAAAAAGGCAGGAACGCTTGTTGCTCGTGGGGTTTATTGGGTGTTTTATAGCCCTGAAAACAGACCCAAATGGGTTAGCTATCTGAAAAAAGCATACAGCGTTAATGACGATCAAGCAAGGTGGATACTTGAATCAATGGACGTTTTGCCAGCATCAAAGCGAGTCCCTGCAGATACTATGGACGCATTAGGCAAAACGAATATGTGTCATACTGAATTTCCCAATCATTCAAGGGCTGTTCAGATATTTTCAGAGCAGGCGGGCTTTAAGCTAGAAAATTATAGAGAGTCTGTTCTTGATAGATTTGATATTGGTGTTGAAAAACGCCTTGAGGAAGTTGTGGATTTTCCACGAGGCTATAATTTAACAAAAACATTAAAAGATTTCCTTTTAAATGAAGTCGGTATTGATGTAGCCAAATGGAATACCAAAGGTCTTACGCCAGAGGAATGGCAATTTTTCGGTTCAGTTCAAAAGACGCTTGCAGAATTTAAGAACGCCTATGATACTTTTGCCAAAAAGTGTGTAGAGGCAGTAAAGGGATCTGTCTAATATTATGGCACGCAGATCAAGCCCATCATTCAAGGGAGCTGATTTACTCGGTAAAATTGCCTCTGGATTGGTTTTGCCGATTCTTGGGGGATTCTTTCTTGGGAAATATGCTGATGAGTATTTCGGAACATTTCCTTGGATCACGCTTATTTTGATGATTTTTGGGATAATATCTGGATTTACTTGGCTTTATAAATCCTTGAATGATAATGACAGAAAATAGCGAACTTATATATCAAGATGAACGATTAGATAAATATGATGAATTAAGGATCATCCAGAAAAAAGATGGCCCTTATTTTTCAATTGATGCGATCATATTGGCAAAGTTTGCAAGAGTTGGAAAAGGTGATAAGGTTGTTGATTTGGGGGCTGGTGGAGGGATAATTTCTCTTCTGCTAGCTTCTACAACCGATCTTCAAAACATTACAGCAGTTGAGATACAAAGCGAATTATCCGATCTTGCTAGACGTAATGTTATCTTGAATGGATTGGAGCATAAAATTGAGATATTAAATGATGACATTAGACTTATCGATAAAAACTTCTCTCCAGAAAACTTCGATCTCGTTGTTTCTAATCCCCCTTATAGGGCAATTGGTTCTGGAAGGCTAAATCCTGATAGTCCAAAAGCAATTGCCCGTCATGAGATAAAATGCACATTAGATGACATTCTTCGTTCCGCTTTTCATTTATTAAAAAATCAAGGCAAATTTGCTGTTGTCTATCGCCCAGATAGGTTGGCTGATCTTATATCGTTATGCAAGAAATATAATCTTGAACCAAAAAGAATGCAGTTTGTATATCCTAGTTATGATCGTGAATGTAATCTCGTATTACTCGAAGCGATAAAAAATGGTCGCACTGATTGTAAGGTATTGAAACCATTGATTTTGGATGAAAATACATAAATGCTTATTGACTTATAAAAAAAAGCATTTATAATAAATATGAAAATTAATGTGTGTTTATATCAATTTTATGGTCTTATTATTGGTCAACCAAATTAGTTTTTGTATTTATAGATTTTTGAAAATCCCTTTAAATCTCTCTTTGGAAAAGGGAGACTTTAGGGATCATAAATACAATGATTAATTAGGACAGACATTGGGAGGTAAGCAAAATTGAAAAAGATATTTCTATTAACATCTCTACTTATGTTATTTTGTTTTCAAGCAAATATTATCAATGCAGAGGTCAAAGTTCTTTTCGATGAGGAAAATGATTTTCTCAAGATAGCAGCTTTTGGATTTACTGCTGGTTGTAGTGCTGAAATCGTAAAAAATGATGTCTTTCATGGCAATATGGCAATAAGGGTAAATACACCTCTTTTGGGTAATTGTCAGGCATATAAGGAGCAAATACCTGATTGGAAGTTTGCAATCAAAGAAAAACCGGGCAAAGGTGAATATCGCTATTTAACTTTTGCATGGAAAACAGTAGGTCAAGTAGGAATAATGATCCAATTTCCTGATAACGGTGCTTGGGGAGCTAATCCTGGTCCATGTGTAGAACCACCAGTATCAAAAGGAACAAGAAGATATATAGATGGCAAAAATGAGACTGGTTGGGGGGGTATCTGTATAGATAAAAATCCACCAAAGGAATGGCGCGTTTATACTCGTGATTTATTCGAAGATTTTGGTGAATTTGTTATGACAGGCATGGCTTTGACTCCATTTGGCACAGATCATGCCCTATACGATTATCTTATGTTAGCATCTAGCATTGATGAGTTTCCAAAATTGGCGGTAGTTTCTTCGGCGGAAGCAATTACTACAACATGGGCAAATGTCAAAACGCAATATTAAATTAATTGATCATCGTTTAGGAGATAAAGATGTCAAAACTAGCTATTAATGGTGGACAACCAACACGAACAAAACCTTTTCCTGCGTGGCCTATATGGGACGAAACCGAGATCAACGCCCTTACCGAAGTATTAGAAAGCGGAGTCTGGGGTATTGGAGGAAATAAAGTTCCCGAATTTGAGAAAAAATTTTCATCTTACGTTGGTGCAAAGTTTGGGATATGCGTAACAAGCGGAACAACAGCTTTAGAAATAGCATTAAGGGCGGGTAATGTCGGTCATGGAGATGAAGTAATTGTCCCACCATATACTTTTATGGCGACTGCAAGTTCAGTCCTTATGTCAAATGCAGTTCCTATATTTGTAGATATTGATCCCGAAACATACAATATCGATCCAAACGAAGTAGAAAAGGCAATCACCGAAAGAACAAAAGCTATAATCCCTGTTCATATCGGCGGATGTCCTGCTGATATGGATGCAATTATGGAAATAGCAAAAAAACATAATCTTGTCGTTATAGAAGATTGTGCTCAGGCACATGCAGGAGAATGGAAAGGGCAAAAGGTCGGAACTATAGGCGATATGGGTTGTTTTAGCTTCCAATCCAGCAAGAACCTTTGCGCTGGCGAAGGTGGTATAATCACAACAAATAATGAAAAATACGCCGATAGATGCTGGTCTTTCCATAATTGCGGGAGAGTGCGTCAAGGTGCTTGGTATGAACATCAAGTATTAGGCTCAAATCTAAGAATGACGCAATGGCAAGCAGGAATATTGCTTGCGCAAATGGAACGCCTTAAAGAACAAACAGAAACAAGAAATCGCAATGCACTTTATTTAGCAGAAAAATTATCCGAAATAGATGGCATAACTCCTCTAAAACGAGATGATAGAGTTACTTGTCATGCCTATCATCTGTTTATTTTCAAATACGATGCGCGCAAGTTTGCAGATAAGCCAAGATCAGAATTTCTGCAGGCACTTTCGGCAGAGGGAATACCTTGTTCAGGCGGATATAATCCATTATACAAAGACGATCTATTCAAAGCACCGATAGAGGAATGCCCTCTTGGATGCGGATATTATAAGGGAAAGGTGGATTATTCTAAGGTATATTGCCCTGAAACAGAAAAAGCCTGTCAAGAAGAAGGCGTCTGGCTATTTCAAAGCATGTTTCTTGGCGATCAAGATGATATGGATGACATTGTAAATGCAGTAAAAAAAGTGAAAGAAAATTTTTCCAGTTAAATGGTAATGCGTGATAAGCAAAACAGCATAGGTAATATATTCGAACTGCTATAATCGCTGTCAAAAGAGGGGGTTGATATTATGATTGCCTTTGATAGGGATATATGCAACAATTTTGGCATAGCAACCCAAAAAGAATGGATTGAAACTAACGGCTTGGGCGGATATGCTTCCAGCACCATTATTGGCGTAAATACAAGAGGCTATCACGGGCTTCTTATCGCAACCACAAAACCTCCATTGCAAAGAATGTTATTACTATCCAAGATCGAGGAAACATTCATAATTGGTAACAAAAGATATGACATTTCCTCAAATCAATATCCTAATGCAATCTATCCAGAGGGATATAAGTATCTTGATAACTTTAAGCTCGATCCATTTCCAACATTTCAATATATAATTGATGACACAATAATTGAAAAAAGTATCTTCATGCTTCATGGCGAAAACGTAACATTTATCAATTATAGATTGTTGGAATCTAATCAAAATGTAATAGCTGAGTTGCGTCCACTTGTAGCCTGTCGAGATTTTCATGGACGTATGCACGAATGGCTTGATCCTAATATCAACCTATCCTTTGATAACGACGTAATGAGTTTGGAAATGAATGGCTTGAGGCTTAATATCATGCTTCAGAATGGGAGATTCATATATCAGCCATATTGGTATAATAATTTTGAATATGAGATTGAGGAACAAAGAGGGCAAGAAAGCCATGAGGATTTATATAGCCCGGGATATTTTAGCTATGAAATTGAACATGGAACAGAGATCTCTTTAATTGCGACTAATGATGACCCACATAGGTTTGATATGGAAAAGTCTCGTTCTTATGAAATAAGCAGAAGGTTTGTATTTACTAAAAATGTTATATTAGCAAAGATTCCAGAGCAATTTCAGCAATGCGTTTCTTCATTACTTTTATCATCAGATCAGTTTATCGTTAGACGAGGCGATTATCATTCAATAATCGCTGGCTATCATTGGTTTGGTGATTGGGGACGAGATTCTATGATCTCATTGACAGGGCTTGCACTTGTTCCAGAAAGATATGAAATAGCAGAAGAAATATTATTAAATTATGCCATACATTGCGATCAAGGTATGATACCAAATTGCTATCCTGAATTTGATGAAAAGCCCCAATATAACTCGGTTGATGCTTCATTGTGGTTTATCTATGCAGTTAAGAAATACCTAGATTATACAGATAATATCCTTTTTGTTGAGAGTAAATTATATGATTATATCAGCGATATAGTCCATCATTATAGAGAAGGCACAAGATATAATATCCATGCTGATACTGATGGACTTTTATATGCTGGCGAAAATGGAACACAGTTGACATGGATGGACGCCAAAATTGGCGATATTGCCTTTACACCAAGAATAGGAAAGCCTGTTGAGATAAATGCCCTATGGTTTAATGCTCTTAAATTTATGGAAGAACTATCTATAAAACTAGAGCATAAAGGCAACTCGCAGATGTATTCTGAACTTGCAGAAAAGACCAAACAAAGTTTCAATGAAAGATTCTGGAATGAAGATGAAGGCTGTCTGTATGATTGTATTGATAATGATCAGGTTGATGCCTCGATTCGTCCCAATCAAATATTTGCAATGAGTCTGCCATATCCTGTTTTAGAGAATGATAAAATGTTATCCGTCCTAGATGTTGTGCAAAAAGAGCTTTTAACGCCCTATGGGTTGAGAAGCCTATCACCAAAAGACGAAAGATATATAGGCTTTTATCAGGGAGATCAATTTTCAAGAGATATGGCATATCATCAAGGAACGGTATGGGCATGGCTTTTGGGACCTTTTATAGATGCTTATATAAAAGTTCATGGACATAATAAAGATAGTGTTGAATTTATACATAGCCTTATATGTGGTTTTTCAAAAAAACATATATACGATGCGGGTTTGGGGAGCATATCAGAAATTTTTGATGGTAATATTCCGCATTATCCAAGAGGTTGTATTGCTCAGGCGTGGAGTGTCGCAGAGATACTCAGAGCGATCGTTGAAAATGATTTATGATGGAAATAAAGTCAAATAAAAGGAAATAAAATGGAACTTGGATTAAAAGGCAAAATAGCAATAATTGGCGGGTCAAGTAAGGGATTGGGAAAGGCATGTGCGATGGCTCTTGCTCGTGAAGGGGCAGAAGTTGCGATCTGCGCCAGAAATGAAAAACAACTCAATGATACAGCAGATCAAATAAGATGGAAATATGGAACAGATGTTTTAGCTATTTCTGTTGATCTAACTCGCTACGAGGATATAAAAAGACTCGTCAATGAAACTATGAGAAGATTTGGTCGTATTGACATATTGGTAAATAATACAGGGGGTCCAACTCCCGGAGGATTCTCTGATCTTGATGATGAGGCATGGGAAATGGCTTTCCAGCGTTTGTTAATGTTCACAGTCAGAATTTGCAGGGAAGTCATACCCATAATGAAAAAGCAAAATTGGGGCAGAATAATTAATGATACATCATTCACAGTAAAAGAACCTGCTGATCGACTTGTTTTATCAAATGTCTTTCGAGTTGGGATTATTAGCCTAGCGAAAACACTTTCAAGGGAACTTGGTCAGTATAATATCACTGTGAATAATGTATGCCCCGGCTCGTTTGAAACAGAGAGAATGGAACAAATACTTGAAGAAAGAGCGGTAAAATCAGGAAAAAGCATCGAAGCAGTCAAAGCGGAACTTATAGAAACAATTCCGATCAAACGTATGCAAAAACCAGAGGAATTAGCTGATCTTGTCGCTTTTCTTGCATCTGAGAATGCAAGCGGTATTACAGGAACAACAATTCAGGTTGATGGTGGAATGGTTAAAGGATTATTTTAATGAAAAAGAATAGATCAGAAATGCTAATAAAGCAGTTTACTGATTATCTTCTTGTAGAAAGAGGGTTATCAGAGAACACAATAACTTCCTATCGCATTGATCTGAATGATTTTGCCGAATTTATAGGGACACTGGATCAATCCGTAGATTCGCTGGTGAAAGTCAAATACGATGATATAGCCAAATATCTAGCACATCTAGGCAATCTGGAACTAGCTTCTAGCACTATTGACAGAAAAATGGATTCGCTGAGAATATTCTATAAATTCCTGACAGCAGAAAGATTCATAACAGAAAATCCAACGGACATGATAGAACCATTAAAATCATGGAGTAAATTACCGACAGTTTTAAGCATTGCAGAAGTTCAATCATTACTTGATCAGCCAGATATATCAACAGCATTGGGATTAAGAGATAAGGCGATGCTTGAGTTGATGTATGCAAGCGGGCTTCGTGTATCGGAAGTAGTTGATTTGCGTCTAAATGATATAAACTCAGAGATTGGTTATGTTCGGTGCTTTGGTAAAGGCAATAAAGAAAGGGTTGTTCCTGTTGGTTCAAAGGCTCTCTCTGCAATAGGAAGCTATCTTGAGTCAGGAAGACAAAAACTCAATCCCAAAGAAGATTGGCTTTTCGTTAATTATAAAGGAGATAAACTATCAAGAGACGGTATAAGGAGAATAATACAGACAATTGCCAAATCTGTCGGAATTGATAAACCAATATCACCACATACATTACGGCATTGTTTTGCAACGCACCTATTAGAAAACGGGGCTGATTTAAGGTCGCTTCAAGAGATGCTTGGTCATGCAAATATATCGGCAACGCAGAGATATACACATATCAACAGCGAGAGACTGAGGCAGGTACATACCAAGTTTCATCCGAGAGGATAAAATTTATAGAGTTTTGATTGATATTGGCTTATTTATTGGTATCTGCAGGACAAGCCTTTTGCCTTTTGTTATTTCTAAAATGCGATCAAGCGATAGGGATGCAGTAGGCGCAACATATATGAACTGGTCGTCACGAAGCCCATTAAAATAAAACTCAAGGTCTTCTGCGGCACGGTCATTGATCTGAATAGAACGAAGATTTTTCATGCTTCTAAATGCGGATATGTGTTGAGTATGTGTTCCGCAAAGGTGCATCATCCCACCATTCTTTGAGATACCAAGCAATTCATCATCAAGTTCTGCAAAAAACTCATTGTATTGCTTTTTAGATACTAATTGCGTTGCGCAACCGTCAATTTGTCCAAAGCAATCAGGCGCAAATCTGTTACATGCAACGGAATTGCGTCTAATATTATCAGGTATTATCTCGGAAAATGCCTTTGTGCAGGCAATAATCACATCATTAATGATCTTTAATGCACGTTTTGCTGATTCAGGTCTAATAATTAATGCTTCAAGCAATCGTTCACCAAAAAGATTTATGCCAATATTAATAGCACAACTTAGAACTGGTGTTGTAATAAATATTTTGCCTTGTGTGAGATTAACAGCTTTACGAGTTAAAATTAGGGATTCTTGAAAGACTTGGCTATTTGACAGATCAGGCATTTGCAAATCATCAAGGTCAATCTCCAACTGATCCGACCATGTTTGCTGATCATGAATATATACGTTTGCGCCAAATATAGCATCAATATAATGCACACCCAAAGGATCAATCTCAATCGTTAAAGGCTTGAATGTGATCATATCCGTAGATTCATAGGCATATTGGGACATATCTTTTAAGACGTCATCAAGCCATTCATCGGGCTTTTTTAGCATATCAATATCATTTATTCCAGCAAGCCCATGATTACGCCCAAACATTCGTCCGGCGATTGCTATCACTTCTCCAATTTGCTGGCCTGAATAAAATGCTCTAAGGCGATTTTGATGATATTCTGTTGCTTTTTGTATTTCTTGTGTTATCCAATTTAAGCTATTCATAAGAATCCCATGATTAATATTATTACGCTAAAAGTTCTTTTTGGCTGTCATTTTATCATTTATTATATGCAAAATCAATGGAACAAACTGAACTTCAGACAAGAGTTCGGACATTGCCTAAGACTATTCTCATAAAAAGCAGATACATATTATCCATGTCAGTTTTCTTTGCCTGCGATCTTTCTATCTCAGTTGGATCATCTATGACTATTGATGAAGCTTCATTGAATAGACGATGTATGTTTTCTCTTGGGTCATTGTTGTCCAAAAACCTCTGAATCATCTTATAGTTAGCATCTGGATTACCATCCATAGCGTTAGATATATCAGAGATTCTTGGAGACTTTGCATCAAGTATTCCTTTTATGATAGATGCTGTTTTATCATTATCCCTATCAAA
>Ga0067045_1027976_pt1 | contig 47935 bp, 40 predicted proteins | sample TerdegcTABiofilm_FD_59184 | JGI IMG/M metagenome (GOLD analysis project Ga0067045, IMG submission 59184) | Combined Assembly of (Gp0054472, Gp0054536) Wastewater bioreactor microbial communities from Singapore -Terephthalate degrading...
AACTCCATCCCATCCCACAGTTGCCCCTAATGGTTCTGCTATCCACCTAATTGGTAACAGTGTTCTTCCTTCAATTATTAATGGTGGAACATCTATCTCTTTTTGTTCATCATTAACATACATAGTTTTATTTCCAATTTGAAGTTTAAGTATGATTTTGCTAATTTTTGGTATATATTTATAAACACCACATCCTTCAGTACCTGCATAAAGTATATTAGGATTGTTTGGGTCTATTAATATATTTATTACATCAAGATTAAATAGTCCTTTATTAATACTTATCCAATTATTACCTCCATCTGTTGTTTTGAAGACTCCTCCAATACTACAAGCAAATATTATATTAGAATTAGTCGGGTGCATTTTTAAAGCAAAAATATAATTACTTTTCAAGCCATTCTTTACTTCTATCCAATTTTCTCCTCCATCAATTGATTTAAGAATTCCACTCCCCCAGATACTAGTAAATAAGATATTAGGATTTGATTTATCAATAAGCAACGAAAAAACATTGGATTTTCTTAACCCATTATTTATCTCTTTCCAATTTTCTCCTCCATCAATCGATTTCAATATTCCACCTCCCCATGTTCCAGTATAAATAATGTTTGTATTTACAGGATTTATTGCTAAACACCGAATTTTTAATTGTGTTAATCCATTATTTTTTTCAACCCAGTTTTCTCCTCCATCATTTGATTTAAAGACTCCACCTCCATCGGTTCCTGCATATATTATATTTGTGTTTTTAGGATCAATTTCTATATAATAAACGCACTTATAGTTTAACCCATTGTTTTTCTGTATCCAATTTTCACCACTATCTGTAGATTTAAAGACTCCATCACATCCACTTCCTAAATATAAAATTTCAGGATTTTTAAAATCATTAACTATACTTCTAATATATAAATTTTTTAAACCACTATTTTTTGGAACCCAGGTTTTTCCACCATCTATTGTTTTATATAAGCCATTACCATATGAACCTACATAAACAATATTTGAATTAATGGGATTAATAGACAAATAATAAACATAAGAATTTGTAAAACCATTATTTATTTCTATCCAATTATTACCTCCATCTATTGATTTATAAACTCCGCCTGGATTTGTTCCTGCAAACAATCTCTCAGTATTTATTGGATCAATAATTATTGATTCAGTATATAATGATTTTAAGCCATTACTAAAATTATTCCAGTTTAATCCTCCATTGGTAGTTTTAAAAATCCCTCCAGTAGTTCCTAAATAAATAACATCACTATTTTTGGGATTAATGGCTATAGATTTGATATATTGGTTTGTTAATCCTAAATTAATGCTTTTCCAAGTATCTCCACCATCAGTTGATTTATATATTCCATTCATAGTACCTAAATAAACAGTTTTTGAATCAATAGGATCAATAGCAATATCTAAATATGATAGGTTTTTATTTTCGGTATTAATTTCAACCCATGTTTCTCCACCATCAGTTGTTTTAAAGGCACCCTTTTCTGCTCCAACAAATAAAATATTTGTTTCGATAGGATCAATTTCTATACATTCAATTCTAAGATTGGTTATTCCATTATTCATCTCTTTCCAGTTAAGTCCACCATCTGTAGATTTAAAAAAACCTTTTGAAACATCACCAGCATATAAAATTTCAGAATTTTTAGGATTTATCGTAAGTGATATTATATTTAATAAGTTGCTATTTAAACGTTCCCAAGTTAAACCCGAATCTTTTGACCTATAAATTCCATATCCATAAGGCGGAACATAAATCATTTTTGTATCTTTAGGGTTTATTATTGCAGCATAACTACTATAGTTTCTATCAACAATTTTTAATCTTGTCCAAGTTTCTCCACTATTTTCAGTTTTATAAACTCCTCCATCTTCAGTACCAGCATAAATGACATTAGTGTTTGTAGGATCCATTATTACATAATGAATATGCCCACCGTAAATACCATTGTTAATTTCTATCCACTCATAATCAAGTTCTTCTCCTGTTGAAAATTTTAGTAGGTTAAAAGATATAGTGACCAAAACTAATAAAATAAAAAAAATGAATTTTTTATAATTCATTTTACCCTCCTTAAATATAAATTATTTTTTTTAATAATATCATTTTTTTATATTTTTACTAATTTTCAATTTTTTTAAATGTTTAGTGTATAATTTAAAAGAAATGTTTTATTATAATTTTTTTAATAAATTCCATAAAGATTTTCCAAATAAGAAAAAATTAATTTTAAAAATTGGAGGAATAGATGAATGAATTAATTTCTTTTTTAAAGGACAAATTAACTCAAAAAGGTTATGAGAAATTATCTCAACTTAAAAACAAAAAGATAATTTCATTTATAAAAAAATATGTTGAAATTTTAAATCCAGAAAGAATTTATGTTAGTTCTGGAGATAATTTTGATAAAGAGTATATAAAAAGAAGAGCAATTGAAGAAAGAGAAGAAGAAAAATTAAAAATAGATAATCATACAATTCATTTTGATGGTTATTATGATCAGGGAAGAGATAAGAAAAACACAAAATTTATAGTATCACCTGATACAGATCTTGACCCTTCATTAAACCTTATTTTAAGAGACGATGCTGAAAAAGAACTAAATTTACTTATGAAAGATATTTGTAAAGGGCGAGAGATATTTATTCTTTTTAAAACTCTTGGACCAAAAAATTCAATATTTACTCTTCCATGCATTCAGATCACAGATTCACCATATGTTGCTCATTCTGAAAATCTTCTTTATAGAGATGGTTTTGAAGATTTTCTTAAGATGGAAGACGGAGAAGATTTTTTTAAATTTGTTCATTCTGAGGGTGAACTTGATGAAAATAAAGTAAGTAAGAATATAGAAAAAAGAAGAGTGTATATTGATGTTGATAGTAATATTGTCTATTCAATAAACACTCAATATGGAGGAAATTCAATTGGTCTTAAAAAACTCGCAATGCGTCTTGCCATTAAAAAAGCATCAAAAGAAGGCTGGCTTACTGAACATATGCTTATTATGGGAGTTAATGGACCAAATGGAAGAGTAACATATCTAACAGGGGCTTTTCCTTCTCTTTGCGGAAAAACTTCCACTGCAACACTTATGGGTGAAAGGATAGTTGGTGATGATATCGCTTTAATTAAAAATGTTAATGGTGAGGTAAGAGCAGTAAATTTTGAAAAAGGTATGTTTGGAATTATTATGGGAATAAATTCAAAGGACGATCCATATATTTGGGAAGTTTTAAATTCACCTTATGAAGTGATTTTTTCAAATGTCTTAAAACTTCCAGATGATTCTGTCTACTGGATTGGAAAAGATGGTGAAGTTCCAGAAAAAGGGTATAATCACTCTGGAGAGTGGTTTAGAGGAAAAAAAGATAAAGATGGTAAAGAAGTTGACCCTTCACATAAGAATGCAAGATTTACTTTTGAACTAAAAAATCTAAAAAATATTGACCCAAATCTTGAAAATCCAGAAGGAGTTAGGATTGGTGGATTTATTTATGGAGGAAGGGATTCAGATACTTGGGTTCCAGTTTGCGAAGCATTAAACTATCAACATGGAATAATACTTAAAGGCGCCTCACTTGAATCAGAAACAACAGCAGCAACTTTAGGAAAAGAAGGCATAAGAGAATTTAATCCAATGGCAAATCTTGATTTTCTCTCTGTTCCAATTGGAAGATACATTCAGATGAATCTTGATTTTGGAAAAAATTTAAAAAACCCACCAAAAATTTTTGGAGTAAACTACTTTTTAAAGGACAAAGAAGGAAAGTGGCTTAATGATAAACTTGATAAAAAAGTATGGCTTAAATGGATTGAATTAAGATGTAATGGTAATATTAAAGCAATAGAAACTCCTGTTGGATTTATTCCAGAATATGAAGATTTAGTGAAACTCTTTAAAGAAAATTTAAATAAAGAATACAAAAAAGATGATTATATAAAGCAATTTATGATAAGAGTTCCCGAAAATATATCAAAAATAGAAAGAATTGAAAAAGTTTATAAAGAAAAAGTAAAAGATACTCCAGAAATTGTCTTTATTGAATTAAATAAAGAAAGAGAAAGATTAATAAAAGCAAAAGAAAGATTTGGCGATTACATAAATCCTTTTGATTTTAGTTAATAAACTATTATAATTAAATAATAAGTTTTAATCACTTTACAAAAGTAGACAGCCTACTTTTGTAAATAAAGTTTTATAAAATCATAAGGAGGTTAAAATGGGGACATTTTTAAAAGTGGTAGGAATTATTGTTATTGTTCTTGCTATTCTTGGTTTAATTCTTTCGATTTTCTCTGGTAATTTTTTGAGTAATTTCACACAAAATTTAAAATATTATGATACAGATATCTATAACACATTAAATCCAGTAATTTCAATTGTTCAAAATGTTTTAATTGTTATATCAGCAATTTTCTCATTTTTTATTATTGTTTTTGGAGTATCTCTTTATGTTCTTGGCTCTATCTATAATGATGTTAAAAAGTTATCAGAAAGATTTAAATCAATAGAAATTGTAAAAGAATAAAATATTAATAAAATGAAAAGGTTTACTCTGGGAAGATTATTTAGAATTTATGAGAAGATAAAAGAAGGTACATTTCCTGATGTGCCTCTTTTAATGGAAGAAGAGGGAGTAAGTGAAAGAACTATAAAAAGAGACATCCAAACTCTAAAATATTCTTTAAATGCACCAATCGCATATTCAAAAAGTAGAAATGGTTATTATTTCACAAAAAATTGGGAATTTCCTTTTCCTGAACTTTCAGCAGGTGAAGTATTGACACTTTTTATCGCAAATCAATTATTAAAAGAATTTAAAAATACACCTTTATATGAAATTTCCTCAATGCTTTCGATAAAACTGGAAAAACTTCTACCAGAGCATATAACTATTAAAAATGAAGAACTTGAAAAAATGCTTTCATTATATATTCAACCTATAAAAATGAAAGAAAATATATTAGATATTTTTAGCCAAATTTTTGATTCTATAAAAGAAAGAAGAAGAATATGGATTAAATATTATACAATATCGAGAGATGAAATTACAGAAAGAGAAGTTGATCCATATCATCTTTTTAATTATGAAGGTATATGGTATCTTGTTGGCTATTGTTATAAAAGATTAGAAATTAGAGATTTTGCTCTTGATAGAATAAGAGAATTGAAAATTTTAAATGAAAGATTCAATATCATTAAGAATTTTAATATTAAAGAATATCTTGAAAAAAGTTTTCGTATATACAAAGGGAATGAAGAATTAATTTCATTATATTTTGATTCATTTGAAGCTAAATATATTAGAGAAAGAATTTGGCATAAAAGTCAGCAAATTGAAGAAAAAGAAGACGGTGGTTTGATTTTAAAAATAAAAGCTAATAAAGAAGAAATAAAAAGGTGGATAATAGGATATGGCTCTCATGTAAAAGTTTTGAGCCCAGAATCTTTTAGAAAAGAGATTGAAGAGGAGATTAAAAAGTTAAAAGAAATTTATGATGTTTAAATAAAGGGTCATATCCTGTCATTAATTATATATATTTTTAAAAAAGGATGAAGAATATGAGAATAAAAGTAACTTATGAATGTTTAAATGAAAAAATTTATTTACCAATTCATTACAATTTCTATATCCAATCTTTAATTTATAAAACCTTATCTCCTTTAGTTGCAAAAAAGATACACGATGAGGGATATAAGTTCGAAAAGAGAGGTTTTAAACTTTTTTCTTTTTCAAGAATATTAGAAAAAGGTGAGAAGGTGAAAAGAGAAGGGAAAGATTATTTACTATTTAAAAATGGTATAAGTTTTATATTTTCTACTCCAATTGTTGATATAATTGCTGACTTTGGAGAAAGGGGATTAAGAGAGAGGGAATTTAACCTTTGTGGACAGAGAGTCTTCATATCAAAGATAGAAGTTATAACAACTCCAAGAATTGATGGTGATGTTTTGATTAAGTTTTTATCTCCTGTAACCATTCATTCAACAGTTAAAAAGATGGATGGAGTAGAAAGGAGTATCTACTATAAACCAATGGATAAAGAGTTTAAAGAGTTAATAAATAATAATTTAAAGAAAAAATACTTTTTAGTTTATGAAAAAAACGGAGATGATTTAGAGATAGAAATAAAGCCAATTAAATTTTCGATAAAGAAGAATTTACACATTATTATCTATAAGGACACTCCTATTGAAGCATATGATGGAATTTTTGAACTTTCTGGCTCAAAAGAATTAATTTATCTTTCTTATGATACAGGTTTAGGAGATAGAAACTCAGAGGGTTTCGGCCTCTGGGAACTCTGGAAAGGAGGAGGCAATGCTTGAAGCAATAAGAAGTATAGGAGAGGGGGTTTTGATAAAAGAGAAAAAACCTTTTATACAAAATATAGTAATAGAAATAGACCAAAATCAGGAAAAAGAAAATTTAATTTTAATATTGAATTTTAATTTAAATAAAAAAACGATTGAATTAGAGAAAAAAGAAATCAGTTCAAATATTTTACAAGAATATTTATGGGTTGGTAATGCAAAAGGAAATAATCCCCAAGATAGATTAACAAATAATAATTTAGAATATTTTTTATCACAAACAATTTATAATTTATATAAAAATTTCTCTGAATCAGATTTTAAATACAAGTTAAAGGAAATTTTAAATGAATTTTATATAAAAGAAAATTTATATGAAGATAAAGAGATGTATTTACTGGATATTTCAAAAATTTCAGGTCTAAATATTAATTACAAAGAAATAATAAATGAATTAAGTCAAAAAGCAAAAAATTATAAGAAATTTTTAAATGAATATACAAATAAATTTTTCGAGTTATTAAAATCTATATTTCTTGATGTTAAAAAGAAGGATTTTGTTCTATACTCTATTGAAATAGATGGGAAAAAACCAAATGAAATTGAGGAGTATATTTACTATCTAGAAAATAAAATTTTAAATGAACCATTTCAAGAAGAGAGTCTTAAAGGATTATGTCATGTTTGTGGAAAAGAGACAGAATTAACAGCTGATACTTCTAATTTAGTTGATAAGTTTTATATTCAGAAACTATTAATTTTTGCATCAAATTTTGATAAAAAAAACTTTTCAAAAAATTTTTCTCTTTGCAAAGATTGTTATAAACAACTTATTGCTGGTTCAAGTGTTTTGAAAAATAAATTAAATTTTTACTTTGCTGGTAGTAATATTTATCTAATACCTTCTTTTGTTTTCCCTCTCGTGGAAAAATCTTGGAGTTATGATTTTATAGAACTTGAAAAGCTTGAATTTAATTCAATTCTAAATATAGAAGATTTCCTTGAGTTAAACAAAAGAATTCAAAGTTCAATGGAGGATTATATTAAATATCAAGACAATAAAAATTATATAAATTTCAATTTACTCTTTTATGAAAAAGAACAAGCATCTTTTAAAATTCAAAGATTAATTAAAGATATTCCAGCAAGAAGAAGAGATGAGATTTATAATGCGATTAATATTGTAAAAAAATTAGCAGAAGAAATTTTAGGTGATGAGACGAAACAATGGGTTTTAACATTAAATAAAATTTATTACTACTTCCCAGTTAGATTGAATAAGAGAAGAAGATCGGTTGATTATAAAAAAGTTTTGGATTTTTATGATGCTTTATTTTTAGGTAAAAAGATAAACTTAGAATTTTTAATAAAAAATTTTGTTGAAATGATTAAAATTTATAGGTTTGAGAAGTTTTTTCCTTTAACTCAAATAAAAAGATCTAACAACATTGATATTGGAATGATTTATTCAATTCTTCAAACTAACCTTTTAATTAAAATGTTAGAAATTTTAAATATTTTAAATGGAGGTGAAAATATGATTGAAAATTTAGAAAGTTTAGGTTTAAATGAAGAAATTAAAAATTATATTAAAGAGATGAATTATTCTGAAGATAAATTGGCTCTCTTTTTACTTGGTTATTTAATTGGTGAAATTGGTAATGCACAAAGAACTTCATTATCTGAAAAGAAACCTATACTTGAAAAAATAAACTATCATGGCATGAATATCAAAAAGATACTTATTCTTATAAATGAAGTATTTGAAAAATTAAATCAATATAAAATTAGACAATATAACGAAACAAATTTTGCTATTATGAAAATGCTATTCGATAAAAATATAAACAAATGGAAATTATCAGACATAGATAATGTTTATTATATTTTATCAGGTTATGCTTTTAACACATATAAAATAATAACATCAAAAAAACAAAAGGAGGTAAACAATGAGTGAGGTTTATTCAAAAAATTCAGAAATTTTATTTATTTATGATGCAAAATTATGTAATCCGAATGGAGACCCAGATGATGAAAACAAGCCAAGAATGGATTATGAAACAAGAAGAAATTTAGTTAGTGATGTTAGGTTAAAAAGGTATATTAGGGATTACCTTGAAAGTATTGGTTATGAAATTTTTGTAACAAAGATTGAAGGTAAATCTGTTTCTGCAACTGATAGAATTAAAAAATTCTTTGAAAATTCAAACAAAATTGTAAATATAAATAAGTTGGGAAAAGAAGATTTAGATTTTATTTTATCAAAATTAATCGATATAAGATTTTTTGGAGCAACACTTCCAATTAAAGCACAAGAAGGTGAAGAAAAAGGTGTTGCAACAAATTTCATAGGACCAATTCAGTTTAATTGGGGTTATTCTTTAAATAAAGTTGATACAGTTGAATCAAGTTCAATCACTTCAATTTTTTCTGGAAGAGAGGAAAAAGGTGAATATGGAACTTTTGGTAAAGATTGGCGAGTTTATTATTCATTAATTTCATTTTATGGAATTATAAGTGGTTATAGAGCTAAAGAGACAAATTTAACTTTCGATGATGTTAAACTATTCGATAACGCCTTGATAAACTCTATTCCAAAAATGGCTTCAACTAGAAGTAAAATAGGACAAACACATAGATTTTTATTAAGAGTTGAATATAAAGATCAACACATATTTTTAGGAGATCTAAGAGATTTTGTAAAACTTGATAAAACTGAAGGATTAAGGGATGTTAAAGATTTCGAGATTGATTTCGACCCCTTATTTAATGTATTAAAAGAGAATAAAGATAAGATAGAGAATATTTATTTATTTGAGGATTCTGATTTAAATATAAAAGGAGGCTCTTTTAAAGAAAAGATTAAAAAAGAGTTTGTCTCAATTGCTGAATTAAGATAGGGAGGCTAATTTGGAGATAATAATTTTTGATTTGGTTGGTAAAATGGCTCATTTTAGAAAGTATTATACAAATTCATCTTCCCTTACCTATTATTTTCCACCGAGAACTACAATTATAGGATTAATTGCTGGAATTATAGGGTATAAAAGGGATACTTACTACAAAGATTTTTCATTTGAAAAAGCTAAAGTGGCAATTTCTATCAAATCAAAATTTAAAAAAATAATTGAAACATTAAATTATATTTGGGCAGAAAAACCAACAGAATTGAATTTAAGCAAAAAACAGCATACTCAAATTCCACTAGAAATTTTAGTATCATTGAATTTAAATGATTCAATAAGATATAGAATCTATTTTTATCATACTGATGAAAAGATTTTTAAAGATGTTATAGATAGAATAATCTCTAATAAAATAATTTATCCTCCATATTTAGGTATAAGTGAGTTTATAGCTAAAATAGACTTTGTTGATATTGTAAAACCACAAATTGAAAAAAGTAAAAAAGTCATTTTTAATTCAGTTATAAATCTTGATTATTTAAAAAAAGGGAAATTAATACATAAAGATGGTTCAATTTATATAAAGGAGAGAATGCCATTCGATTTTAATGAAGAAAGAAATCTAAAAGAAGCACCTAAAGATTTTATAGTTGATATAAAAAATGGAACAATTGAAGTTGAGTTAGAGGAAGAATTAGAATATTTTTCAATAGATTATAAATTAGGTAGAGAGAACATTTTATTTATGTAAAATGGAATTCTATTCTCACCCAGATACTCTTCTTAAAGAACATCTAAAGGAAGTTGGTATTAGAGCAAGAGAATATTTTTATTTTGAAAATAACGTTGTTGATTTTAAAAAACTTACATATTTTATTGGTTTAACTCATGATTTTGGGAAATACACATCTTTTTTTCAAAAAAAGTTATTTAATGATAATTATTCCTCTAAATACACAGATCACTCACTTATTTCATCACTTTTTTCCTCTTTTTTAATTTTAAAAAATCTCCATGAATTCAATATAAAGTTTTCTATTAAAGAATTTTTACCTCTAATAACTATTTTTGTTGTAATTCATCATCATTCAGATTTAAAATCTCTAGATTACTTAAGTGATATTTTATCTAATTCTGAAAATTTAGAAAAAATTAAAGCTCAAACTGAAGATATATTAAATAATAAAGATTTGATTGAAAAAGAATTAAATGAAATTGGAGTTAATTTAAATTTAGAAGAATTTTCATATTCATTAGAATTTATAATAGATGAGATAAAGAGAGAAATTTATTTATACTCTAGATTAGATGAAAATTTAAAGATAGAATTTTCATTTCTAGTATTAGCACTTTTTTCATCTCTTATTGATGCTGACAAAAAAAGTGCAGGAAAAATATCAGATATAGAAAGAGTTGAAATTCCTTCAAACATTATTGATAGATATAAAGAAATCAAATTTAAAAATTCTGAGAAAAATAAAATAAATCAAATTAGAGATGAGATATACAATAAAGTTTTGTATAAAATAGAAACACTTGATTTATCTAAAAAAATTTATACATTGACATCTCCAACTGGTTCGGGTAAAACCTTAACATCATTTTCATTTGCTTTTAAATTGAAAAAAAAATTAAATGAAAAGTATGGTTACATTCCAAGGATTATTTATTCACTTCCATTTATTTCAATAATTAATCAAAATTTTAATGTTTTGGAAGATGTTTTGAAATTAATTGAAAATTTTGAAGGGAATAAATCAAAATATTTAATTGCCCATCATCATCTAGCGAATACAAAATATGAAGAGGGAAATGAATTTAAAGAAATAGATGAATCAATAGAACTTATTGAATCTTGGGAATCAGAAATTATTGTTACTACTTTTGTCCAATTTCTTGAAACTATTATTGGTTTTAAAAATAGATTTTTAAAAAAATATCACAATATAGCAAAAAGCATCATTATTTTAGATGAAGTTCAAAATATTCCAGTAGAATACTGGAATATTATTGAGAAAATGATTGACTATCTTTCAAATTATCTAAATTGCTACATTATTTTAATGACAGCAACAAAACCACTAATATTTAGAAACACAGATACTGTTGAGTTGTTAGATGATAATGAGTCGTATTTTAGATTTTTTGATAGAGTTAATTTATATCCTAAATTAGATTTGATTTCTTTTGATAAATTAATTGACTTTTTCTTAGAAATTTATAAAAACAATCTATCTAGATCTTATATGTTTGTTTTAAACACTATAGATTCCTCAATCATTCTTTATAAAAAATTGAAAGAAATTGTTTCAGATGTAGATATATTTTATCTATCCTCAAATATAATTCCAAAAGAAAGAAGTAAAAGAATAAATATTATAATAGATAAAATTAAAAACAAACAAAAGGTTATATTGGTTTCAACACAAGTTATAGAAGCAGGAGTAGATATAAGTTTTGATTTTGTCTTTAGGGATATTGCTCCATTTGATTCAATTATTCAAGTTTCTGGAAGATGTAATAGAGAATTTAAAAATGAGAAAGGAAGTGTCTTTGTTGTTAAGTTGTTAAATGATAAAGGCAATACTTATACAACATATGTTTATGGTAAGATTTCTCCAGAGTCATCTTTTAAAATTTTAAAGGATTTAGAAATTATTGAAGAGAAAGATTTTTATAACTACATAAATCAATATTTTTATGATATTCTTAGCAAAAAATCTCAAGATATATCTGAAAAAATTTATGAATCTTTTTTAAATTTAATATTTTATGATAGTTTACTTAATTATTCAGTTTCAAACTTTAAGATTATTAAAGATGAAAATACTTATCCAATTTTTATTGAATTAGATGATGAAGCTGAGTTAATTTGGCAAAAATACAAAAAAATAATTGAAGATAAAACCCTCAAACCCTGGGAAAAGAAAGTAAAAATTTATGAATTCAAAGACAAATTTGAAAGTTATATAGTTTCTATTAGAGTAAATGAGAAAAATTTTAAAATTTTAGAAGTTGCATATGATGAGTATCTGGGTTATGTTCCCAAAACCAAAGTCAAAGATTATTATGATCTAGAAACAGGATTTATAAAGAGGAAAGGTTTAGATTTGATTTGGTAAAGATTATAGGATCTTTAATTGCAAGTTATTACATTTGTAAAAGGGAGTTGTGGTTAATGGCTCATGAAATTACACCAGATCAAGATAATCCATTTCTTGTACTTGGAAGAATCATTGAAGAAAATTTTTATAAAAGAGAGAATAAATTTTACGATTTAGGAGAAATCAAAATAGACTTAATAAAAAAAGAAAAAGAAAATTTATTGATTTGCGAAGTTAAAAAGTCAAGCAGATATTTGAAATCAATAATAATGCAGGTTGCTTTTTATTTATTAAAACTTAAAGAAAATGGAGTTATTGCAAAAGGTGAAATACTTGTACCGAAAGAGAGAAAGAGAATAGAACTTGAATTGATCGAAGAAATAGAAAACGAACTATTAAAATCTATACCTGAAATAGAAAAAATAATTTTATTAGAAAATCCTCCTCAGAAGGAGAAAATAAGATTTTGCACTCATTGCGCTTTTAGAGAATTTTGTTGGTCATGAAAGGGACCATTTTTATTTTTACAAGTGGTGAGTTAAGAAGAAAACAAAACACAATTTACTTTGAGGGTGAAGGTGGTATTAAAAAATTTATTCCAATAGAAAATATCAATGAAATTCATATTTTTGGTGAAGTTACCATAAATAAAGAAATTCTTGAATTTTTATCTCAAAATGAGATTATTTTACATTTTTACAACTATTATGGATATTATGTTGGTTCATATTATCCAAGAGAACACTATAATTCTGGATTTATGATTTTAAAACAAGCAGAACACTATTTAGATACTAAAAAAAGGCTGGAAATTGCAAGAAAATTTGTGTTTGGAGCAGTGTCAAATATAGAAAAAGTTTTAAATTATTATAAAACAAGAGAGGTTTTTCTTGATGATATAATATCAAAAATTCAATCTTTAAAAGAGTTATTAAATATGCAGAATCAAATAGAATCTTTATTGGCAATTGAAGGTAATATTAGAGAAGTCTATTATAATTCTTTTGATAGGATTGTTGAAGATGAGAATTTTTCTATGGATGATAGATCTAAAAGACCTCCTAAAAATAGAATGAATGCAATGATAAGTTTTGGAAATTCTTTATTATATACAGCAATTTTATCTGAAATCTACAAAACACATCTTGATCCAAGAATTGGGTATTTACACTCAACAAACTTTAGAAGATTTACATTAAATCTTGATCTAGCAGAAGTTTTTAAACCAATTATAGTTGATAGAGTAATTTTTTATCTACTTAATAAACAGATGATAAAACCAAATGATTTTGATCAAAGACTGGGAGGTTTATATCTTAAAGAAACTGGTAGAAAAACATTTGTTGAAAAATTTGAAGAAAGGTTAAATACAACAATTAAAAATAGAAAAATCGGAAAAGATGTTTCATACAGAAGATTACTTAGACTTGAATTGTATAAAATTGAGAAACATCTTTTAGGTGAAGAAGAATATGAACCTTTTATCTCCGAATGGTGAGGAATTACAATGTATATAATCATGGTATATGATGTAAATGAAAAAAGAGTAAACAAAGTTTTAAAAATTGGAAGAAAATATTTAGACTGGATACAAAATTCTGTACTTGAAGGTGAAATAACAGTTGCAAAATATGAAAAGTTGAAAATGGAACTCCTTGACATCATTAATAAAGATGAAGATTCAGTAATTTTTTATATTTTAAGAACTACCATTTATAGTAAAAGAGAAATAATAGGTTTATCAAAAGGAGGTTCAAAATTAATAATTTAAATTATTTTCAGTCGATCCCAAAACCTGTAAAAATGCTTATTGATAGACAGAAAAATTTTAAAATCAAAAATTTTGTCTATTTAAAAAATTTCGTTATAATTATTAAAAAGATTTTGAACCTTGAAAAATAAAAATATTAAAAAACATGATTTTATAAAATTATTTTTTTATAAATATTTTATGTGTTTTTAGCTCGCCTATGAGGGATTGAAACAATTCTAAGAATTGATATGTTGAATGATTTTCTAAAGTTTTTAGCTCGCCTATGAGGGATTGAAACTTTCATAACCTTCTGGAAAAACACCGTTTATCGAAAGGTTTTTAGCTCGCCTATGAGGGATTGAAACCAGTTTGGTCTGGAGTTGTACCAGAGGCTGTCAATGGTTTTTAGCTCGCCTATGAGGGATTGAAACTTATAATAGGAGGTGTAAGATGGAAGACAAAAGACAGTTTTTAGCTCGCCTATGAGGGATTGAAACTCTAACTTACAATGTATATTGTAAAGCCTATACTGAGTTTTTAGCTCGCCTATGAGGGATTGAAACAAATTTCGAGAATTCTTAAAAATCCTCTTTTAAATTGTTTTTAGCTCGCCTATGAGGGATTGAAACTGTCAATTCAGGACGAAATAAACAATAGATTGTCGAGTTTTTAGCTCGCCTATGAGGGATTGAAACACAATAAAGGAGGGTTGATATGAATTTAGAATTTTATGGTTTTTAGCTCGCCTATGAGGGATTGAAACATTTTTTGGTATACTGTTGGTATACTCTGGTATACTTGTTTTTAGCTCGCCTATGAGGGATTGAAACGAATAATGCTCTTTTAAAGATGATAAAAGTTCATCTCGTTTTTAGCTCGCCTATGAGGGATTGAAACTCAGTACCATCTATTCCTTTTTCACCCGGTTTTACTGTTTTTAGCTCGCCTATGAGGGATTGAAACGCCTAAATGTTGTTTCGGCATTAATTGTTGGTATTAAATTTTTAGCTCGCCTATGAGGGATTGAAACCAGGAACCAATACAAATTGTCATAGATAAAGAGCTTTGTTTTTAGCTCGCCTATGAGGGATTGAAACTCCCAAAGTTCTTTTAGAGCAGCCATTAATTCTGAAAGTTTTTAGCTCGCCTATGAGGGATTGAAACTTTCCACATCTTTTTTATTTTTCTCTTCACTAACATGTTTTTAGCTCGCCTATGAGGGATTGAAACTATCTTCTTTTTCTAATAGCGAGAACGAAATTACAGTGTTTTTAGCTCGCCTATGAGGGATTGAAACAAAGAATTAAAAAAGGTGTAGTAGGTGCTCCAACAAATGTTTTTAGCTCGCCTATGAGGGATTGAAACATGTCGCCAAATCTAAAACTGCATGCTCAAAAGAAAAGTTTTTAGCTCGCCTATGAGGGATTGAAACAATAATAGGTATTATTGGGGCGAAATATACTTAACTGGTTTTTAGCTCGCCTATGAGGGATTGAAACTTTGAGATAATCTTCCTGCAAAAGTTGCTCCAACCGCGTTTTTAGCTCGCCTATGAGGGATTGAAACTCAATTACATTTGTTGATTTACATTCAAAAGAAAAAGTTTTTAGCTCGCCTATGAGGGATTAAAACTCGTAATGATAACCTTCAGAAGGATATAGATACCAAGTTTTTAGCTCGCCTATGAGGGATTGAAACAGAGCTGTTTGATACTTTTTGGGTACTTATTGAAGTAGTTTTTAGCTCGCCTATGAGGGATTGAAACATAAATAAAGAAGAACTTGAAAAATTATTAGAAAAAAAAGGAGGTGAAAAAAATGTTTAAAAAATGGTGGTTTTGGTTGATTATAATCTTCATTTTATTTATTGTTATTGCTAATCTTATGAATCCTTCAACTCAAGAAATTTCTACTACCAATACTAAACTAAAAGAAATAGGATATAATAAAAGAGATTATAATAGAATTTATTCAATTGCTGTAATTAATTTTGTTGATGATGAAGAAGTCTGGAATGCAATGGAAGAATATGCTAAAAATAAAATGTATACTCAAGGTGCAACAACTTGTGTTATATTTTTTGATGGTGAAGAAAATACACCTGATGTTACACTTATTGGTTTAGATTATCCTGAAAAGTATGATGATTATACTCTTGCCATATATTGGAAATATGCTAATGGAAAAGAAATTTTTGAAAAATATCCTATGAAATAAAAAAAAGGGATGAAAATCATCCCTTAGTTTTTTTGCCTTGAACAGCAGGGCTTTAAGCCCTGCTAACTTCTAAAGTTTTTAGCTCGCCTATGAGGGATTGAAACGCAAATGCTCATACCAAAACCTTAATAAAGAAACAAGTTTTTAGCTCGCCTATGAGGGATTGAAACAACTTTTGATATTCTTTTAATTATTGGAGAATGAGTGTTTTTAGCTCGCCTATGAGGGATTGAAACGGTAAAGAAAAATGAAATCTTAAACCTTTATTATCTATGTTTTTAGCTCGCCTATGAGGGATTGAAACAATTTTATTGTAAACTCTTCAGGAACAACACCTGTCAAAGTTTTTAACTCACCTATTTTGGATTGATTATGAAATAAATTGTAAAATATTTTTACAATAGGGTTATTAATTCTTCTTTTACCCAAGTAGGAAGGGAAGGATAATCATCAAAATTGAGGAGGGCTCCAAGAAATATTTTGTAACTTTGATTTGGAAATTTCTTTTCAAAGTCTTTTTCTATTTTATTTTTGTCCCATCTATAAATTTTATATATAAAGGCACAATCAATTGAGTCCTTTGGGTCAATTCTTCTTCCTGCGACATATATTTTGTTTAGAAAAATATCGTAATCTGATACCTTTTTAATCCCTTGAAATATTTCAGTTTTTTCAATATTTTTAAAGGGAAAGAAAACAAATGATATTCTTACATTTTCTACATAAAAATCAATGTTATCTTCTCCTCTTTCTATCTTTTCCAAATTAAATATTTTCTTCATCTTATAAGAAAGTTTCTCAAAAGAGAATGGTTTTTCACTGAAAAAATCTAAATATTCACTTACTCTATGTCTATATTTCAAAGCTATTGCTGTTCCACCAGCAAGATAAAACTTTTTGAAATTTTTACTCACCTCTTTTGCTAAATTTAAAAGTTTCTCCATCTCTTTACCCAAAACTTAACCCCCCTTTTAATTTCAGGGTATTTAAATGCTATTTTATAAGTTTCCTCTGGAAATAGTTTATAAATTTTCATTAATTCATTAAAATCTCCATAAGTTAAAACCCTTAATATTAAAATCTCAAGAGGCGCCTTTTCTTGATAGTCCCAAATGTATTTTTTAAATTCTTTTGGTATATCAATATAATCAAAATAGTCCCACTTAACTCTTTTAGTTTCACCAGTTGTTTTCATGTTAATTGAATTATATCTTTAAAAAAATCTCTTTTCAAGGGAAAAATCGTCTATATAATTTGAATATATCACTTTGAAATGACCAAAACATTTATACAATATATAATGTTATATTCAAAAATTTTCTTCGCTTAGTGTAAGTTTGCAAATTTTTATTTTGAATTAATATTTTCTCAATTAAAATAGTTTTTTTAAATTATTTATGACAAAGTTAGATTATAAAATTGAATTTTATTATTTAACAAAAATTGTTTAATTATTTATATTTTCTTATTTTTAACTCTCTTAATTAATATTATTATTTAGTTAATAAAATAGTAAAAAAAGGCAATACTTTTAGGAAATTTCTTTAATTATAGGATATTTATAGAATTATAAGAATAAATGTAAGATTAATTTGAAGAAGAAATTTAAAAACATTTTAATTACTTAAATTTATTTAGTATTGAGTTTGCATAAGATATTACTTTATCCCAGTTGACAAAATCTCCTTCAGGAATTTTCATTTTTTTTAAGAATGATCTAAAAATAGGTGAAATTTTTGAATAATAAAATCTTCCTGGGAAAAATTCATAACCTTCTGGTTTTATTATTTGAGAAAGTTGGTTTAGATAACCTTCTGTAGTTTTTCTATTTTCAGGAGTATCTTCACATATGGTTAAACAGACAAGAAAATAAAAAAGTTTTTTATTTTCTAATTCTTTTTTAAACTTTTTTAAAAAATTTACTGATTCAGAAAAAACCTTACCAATTCTAACCCCTGTTCCTAAAATTACAACCTCATAACTTGATACATCTTTAACTTCATTTATCTTTTTAACTTCAAGTGATATACCTTTTTCTTTTAGGATTTCACCAATCTTTTCTGCAATTTCTTCAGTTGTTCCTGTTTTTGATGCATATGTTATTAAAATTTTACTCATAAAAACTCCTTTCTTTTATTTATTTAAAGCATTTTCAATTGCTTTTAATATTCCCTTACTTGTTGCTGTAGCACCTGTTACTACATCAACGTCAAGAGATTGCTTTTCTAAAACTCTTTTTATTATTGTTTCACTTGTATTTAGATAGGTAGATGTTTGATTTAGAATTTTTATAGATTCAATTTTATTATTTTTCACAATAACCTCAACTTTATAATTAAATCTTCCTTTAACATATTGACCTAAATATATTCCATCAGAAATTGTTGAGAGATTTACATTATTTATGGTTAAATTTAGTGTTTCACTTTTGCCATAAAAAAGAAAGAATAGAAAAATTGCTATTAAGATGATGATAATTAATATTATAATTACTAAGATTCTTCTTTTTTTCAATTGACCCTCCTTTTAGTTAATTATTAGAAAATAATTATTTTGCTTTATTAATTTTACTAATTTTATTTTTATATGTAAAATAAAATAAAAATAAAAAGGAGGTAATTAATATGTTTAAGGAATTTAAACAATTTATCATGAGGGGAAATGTTATTGATCTTGCAGTAGGGATAATAATTGGTGCTGCTTTTGGTAAAATTGTTGCTTCTCTTGTTGGAGATGTTCTTATGCCAGTAGTAGGTTTATTAATTGGAGGAATTAATGTGAGTGGTTTATCAATAGGTATTGGTGATGCAGTTATAAAATATGGAGCATTTTTACAAACAGTTATTGATTTTCTTATAATTGCCTTTAGCATATTCTTATTGATTAAAGGTATAAATAAGTTAAGAAAAAAACCAGTTGAAGCTCCAAAAGAACCAACTACAAAAATCTGTCCATATTGTTTCACAGAAATTCCAATCAAAGCAACTCGTTGTCCAAATTGCACTTCAGAATTGAAATAATTTATCTTTTGAGGCAATAAGGGTTATTATGTAAAAAGTATTTTTATTTTAAAACACTTTTTTTAATAAAAAATGTTAAAATTATTTTAAGAAGAGATGACCCTAAGAGTAAAGAATGGTTTAATAATTGGAGCAATTTTTTTAATTCTTTTTATTTTAGGATATATTATACCTTCAAGAATAATATTAAATGAATATTTAAAATCAGAAAAAAGATTTATAAATAATAATATTGATAGGTTTAATATAATCTATAATCAGGAAATTGAAAATCTTGATAAAATTTTAAGTGATTGGGCTTTTTGGGATGATACTTACTATTTTATTGAGACAAAAAATAAAAATTATATTGAATCAAATCTTGTTGATGAAACCTTTGAGAACTTAAGAATCAATTACATTATATTTTTTGATAAAAATTTTAATCTTATTTACAAAAAATTTTATGACTTAATTTCAAGTAAAGAAGAAAATTTTCCAGAAAATTTATTACAAATTATAAATAACAATATAAAAATTTATAATGATAAGATTAAAGAAAATTTTAAAGGTATTTTATCTATTGATTCAGAAGTTATAGTTTTTTCAGTTAAGACAATAACAACAAGCGATTTAAAATCACCTATTAATGGATACATGTCAATGGGATATTTATTAACAACAGATAAAATTTGGAATATATCAAAATTATTAGGCTATCCCATAACTCTTTTTTCATATAATTATAAATATCTTCCTAAAGATTATATAATTGCAAAAGAGAAGTTAGATGGTACTGATATTTATATCAATCCTGTTGATAATTATAATCTTAATGCTTATTTTTCTTTAAAAGATATTTTTAATAACAATTGTGCAATATTAAGAGTTGATTTTCCAAGAGATATATATTCACAGGGAAGAATGACTTTAAATTATTTTTCAATAATATTTTTAACAATAGGTTTTGTATTAACAACTGTATTTATAATTATCTTAAGAAGAACAGTTTTATATCCATTAACTAATACAATCAAAAAAATGAAAATTATTGCAGATAATCTTGATTTTAATGAAAGGCTGGAAGTTAAGGGAAGAGATGAAATTGCAGATTTTAGTGAATCTTTTAATAAAATAATTGACAGTTTTAAAGACTATGAAGAAAAATTAAAAGAAAGTGAGGAAAAATATAGATCTCTTTTTGAAAATGCAGTTGAAGGAATTTTTCAAAGTACTCCAGATGGAAAAATAATTAATGCAAACAAATCCTTTATAAGAATGCTTGGTTATAATTCTTTTGAAGAAGTAAAAAAATTAGATGTTAAAAAGGATATTTACTATAACCCAGACGATAGAAATTTCTTCATTGAAGAAATAAATAAAAAAGGTATTTTTAATAATATAGAACTTGTTTTAAAGAAAAAAGACGGTTCAAAAATCATAGTTTTAGAAAATTCAAGAGTAGTTAAAGATAAAAATGGAAATATTCTTTTTTATGAAGGAATGTTTACTGACATTACTGAAATAAAAAGGTATGAAGAAAAACTTTCTTTTAGAATAAAACTTGAAAGATTGATAAATGAAATAGCACTTGATTTAATATCAGTTGAATCTGAAAATATTAAAGATATGATTATTAAGAATTTTGAAAAATTAAGTGAAATCTTACTTTTTGATAGAATATATACACTAATTTTATCAAACGATAGAAAGAGAATTGAAGAAATTTATGAATGGAACAAAGATAATTATGAAAAAATAAGTAATAAAGTTTTAAATTCTTATATAAATATGGATATTAGACATAAAAACATAATAGAAATTAGCAAGGATTCAACACATCCACTTTTTGATTATCCAATTAATTATTTAATACTGATTCCTTTAATTTATGGTTCTACCTTAAGAGGATTTATTGGATTTGAAAATGTAACTGATAAAAAATATGAGTATGATGATTTTATAAAATTATTTTTGAGAATATTTGGTGACATAATAATAAATAGTATTGAGAGAGTTAAAAATGAAGATAATCTTAAATATATTTCATTTCACGATTCCTTAACAGGTCTTTATAACAGATTCTATTTTGAAGAGGAAATGGAAAGGTTGAGTAAATCAAGAGATTTGTCTCTATCAATAATTTTATGTGATATTGATAATCTTAAATATATTAATGATTCTTTTGGCCATGATACTGGTGATATAGCAATAATCGAAGTTGCAAAAATTTTAAAAAGCATCTTTAGAGAAAGTGATATTATTGCAAGAATAGGAGGAGATGAATTTGTCATACTATTACAAAACGTTGATAATGATACTATCAAAAATATGATAGATAGAATTTATGAAGAATTGAATAGCTATTCATCTAAAATTGGAACATTCCCAATAAATATTTCAATTGGTTATTCAATTTTAGATAAAAAAGAAAAAGATCCATTAATATCATTTAAAGAGGCTGATGATATGATGTATAATATGAAATTAACTAAAAAAGATTCTGATAAAGATATAATAATTGATAAATTAAAAAAAGACCTTATATTAAAAGGTTATATTGATACTTCTCTTATTGAAAAAATGAAAAATATTGCAAAAAGGTTTTCAACATATATTAAACTTTCAGAAGAAAAGAAAGAAAATCTTTTAAATTTAATTGAGTATCATGATATTGGTATCTTTAAAATTTTTGGAAGTTTTGAAGCAATCAACAAAAAAGAAGATTTTTATGCTAAAAAAATACATACCCATACTGGGTATAGAATAGCGATAAATTCAAAAAAATTATCAAAGATAGCAGATTTAATTTTAAAACATCATGAAGAGTGGGATGGAAATGGTTTTCCTCTTAATTTAAAGAATGATGAAATTCCAATTGAATGCAGAATTTTTTCAATTATTTATGATTATTGTAAAAACGATAACTTGGATGAAATAAAGACACAAAGAGGAATAAAATTTGATCCATTTATAGCAGATAAATTTATATATTTTATAGAATATAACTGATATTTATAAACATCAATCTTTGATCTTGTTATAAATTTCTTTTATCTTTTTAAATAAATATAGTATCATTTTTATTTAGTGATATAATAATGTGGTTTAATTAAAGGAGTATTTGATAATGAAAGATGTAATTGCAATTAAAACTGAAAATCTAGGAAGGACATATAAAAAAGAGAAAGGAGTTATTGAAGCCTTAAAAAATATTAATATTGAAGTAAATAAAGGAGAAATTTTTGGTCTTCTTGGACCCAATGGAGCAGGCAAAACAACATTAATTAAAATTTTAACAACACTTCTTCTTCCGACTTCAGGTAAAGCTTATGTTTTGGGACATGATGTTGAAAAAGAAACCTTAAGTATAAGAGAAAAAATAAATATGGTAAGTGGTGGTGAATGGGCTGGATATGGGATATTAACTGTGAAAGAAAATTTATGGATGTTTTCTCAATTTTATGGAATTCCTTCAAAAAAAGCGAAAAGAGATATTGATAAATATCTTGAAATTTTTGGTCTTAAAGAAGATGCAAATACAAAAATAAGCAAATTATCAACAGGAATGAGACAGAAAATGAATATAATAAGAGGAATCTTATCTAGCCCTGAGGTTTTATTTCTTGACGAGCCAACTCTTGGCCTTGATGTGCAGATAGCAAGAACTGTAAGAAGTTTCATAAAGGTCTGGATGAAAGAGAAAGAAAATAGAACAATACTCTTAACTACACATTATCTGAATGAAGCTGATGAGTTATGTAATAGAATAGCAATTATTGATAATGGAGAAATTCATGCTCTTGATACTCCACAGGGTCTAAAAAAACTTCTTAAAAATAAAATTCTATATTCAATTGAACTTGAGAGAGAATCATACTTGAAGTTAAAAGAACTACCTTATACTACCAAATTTACAGTAAATCCGATGAAAGATGGAAAAATTGAAATTAAGTTTCAAATTCAGGATGAAGGAAAAATAGTTGAAATATTTAATTACCTTAAAGATAATGGGTTCACATTAACATCTTTTAGAAAAAGAGAACCAACACTTGAAGATGTTTTTATTGAAATTGTTGGAAAAGAGTTGAAAGAAGATGAAGAAAGAGTATCTTATTAGAAATATAAGAGCAGTATTTGGAAGAGCATACCCAAGAGTAATTGCAGCAAACAGAGAATATTCATGGGTTATTGCAGATATTGTTCTTCCACTTTTATCAGTTGTTGCTTATGGAACTCTTTATAAATTTCTTGGTGCATCAAAAGATTTTTTAGGTTTTGCAGTTCTTGGTGGTGCTATGAGCGCTTTCTGGTTAAATGTTTTATGGGATATGGCATCACAACTCTACTGGGAAAGAATGAGTGGAAATCTTCAACTTTATATTTCAAGTCCAATATCTTTAATATCAATTCTTTTTGGAATGAGTATAGGTGGAATGTTCACAACATCATTAAGAGCAGCAGCTACATTAATTGTAGGAACCTTGATTTTTAAACTTGATTTTAGTTTGATAAATTTAACACAACTTATTCTTGTTTTCTTTTTAACTTTATCTTCTTTATATGGTCTTGGGATGACACTTGCATCTTTATATTTAATCTGGGGAAGAGAAGCATGGCACCTTTCAGAATTTTTCCAGGAACCAGTTTATCTTGTAAGTGGAATGTATTTTCCAATAAAATTCTTAGGAAGAGTTGGTTTTTTCTCATCTTTAATCCCATTAACAATAGGTCTTGATGGATTAAGACAAGTTCTTTTTAAACAAGGTGCTACTTTTGGTTTTTTATCAGTAAATATAGAAATTTTAATTCTTATATCTTTAACTATTGTCTATATGATACTTGCTGTTTTTTATCTTAAGAAGATGGAATATCTTGCAAGAAAGGAGGGGAAGTTAACAATAAGATGGGAATAATTAAAAAATTTCTAAATGATTTTAAATCATCTTTTTATCTTGGATGGAAAATTGAAAGTAACTGGACAGATCCATTTCTATTTCTAATTTATTCACTTGCAAAACCATTATCAAGTGCTTTTATATTAATAATAATGTATATTATAATTTCTCAAGGAAAAATCCAGGAGACCTTGCCTCATTTAGTTATAGGAAATGCTCTTCATTTATATACAGCGAATGTTTTATTTGGAATAGCATGGACTGTTATTGATGACAGAGAATTTTATGAAACCTTAAAATATGTTTATATTTCTCCTGTAAGCATGTTTCAGTTTCTTGCAGGAAGAGGTTTTGCAAAATATTTAACTACAACAATCTCATCTTTTATAATAATAATTTTCGGATTTATTTTCTTGAAAGTAAGATTTACTCCTGTACCATACTGGTATATCTATTTACCCATTTTTCTTTTTGTTGGCTCTTTATCTTTATTCATAATTGGATATTTTTTTGCTGGAATAAATTTTTTAATAAGTAGACAAGGATGGTTTCTAACACAAAGCGCAACCGGAGTTTTTCTTCTTTTAACAGGGGCAATTTTTCCTATAAACACATTCCCTGGTTTTATTGGAAAAATAGGAATATATATTCCTCAGACTGTATGGATTGATGGAATGAGAAAAATACTCTTAGGACAGGGATGGAATAGTTACTTTATGAATATGAGCATTAATAATATGCTATCACTATTAATCTTTGAAAATATTATCTATTTTATAATTATTTTTTTATTTTTTAATTTTTCTTTAAGGATTGCAAGATATAGAGGTTTAATAGATCAGAGAACAATGGGTTAAAAAAGAGAAGTTTCAACAATAAAATTCTTAGTCAAAATATCATAAATCTCTTCAAAATTTCTTCCAGATGGTTCAATTTTTTCATTATTTTTTCTTGAGAAATGTATATAATTTATACCAAAATCTTTTGCTCCTATTATATCCTTTTCAACACTATCTCCTATGTGAACAACCTCTTCCTTTTTAACATTAAATTCTTTAATTATTTTATTAAAACTATTTTTATTTGGTTTTACAAATCCAATTTCATCTGAAAAGAAAATTTTATCAAAAAAATGTGATAAATTATATCTATTCAGTATTTCTTTTAAAGCCCATCCAGGTGTTCTGCCAGCATCTGATAAAATACACAATTTCAAATTTAATTTTTTCAATTTTTCTAAAAACTCATTCACATTATCAACAACTTTAGGTGGAACTTCAAAAATTGCATTTTCGTAACTCATTTTTATATCTTCTAAAACAAGACTATTTGGCATTGTTCCAAACTGTTTAAAAATAAAATATATCTGCTGAGAAACATTAATGCTTTTTTGAGTCCTTTTTTGTGTTGAAAAAAGCCATTCACTCATTTTATTATATGCATCACTTACTTCTTTTATTGAAATATTTAAAGGGGAGAGATATTCATATAATTTTTTTATTCTTATCTCTCCTCTCTTGTCTTCTAAATTCAAATCATCTTCAATTATTGTATCCCAGAGATCTAAACTTACAACTTTAAGCAACTTTTTCTCTTTTTATATCCTCAAGAATTTTTTTTAGTTCTTCGCCCTCAATTGTTTCTTTATCTATAAGAACTTCAACAACTTTGTTTACTCCTTCACTGTTCTCCTTTAAAATATTTTTTGCCCTTTCATAGCAATCTTCAACAATTTTTTTAACTTCTTTATCTATTTCATAAGCAACCTGTTCAGAATAGTCTCTTTCAGAAGCAATGTCTCTTCCTAAAAATACATATTCAGTTTTTCTTCCAAAAGTTAATGGGCCAAGTTTATCACTCATTCCAAATTCAGTAACCATTTTCCTAACAATTTCAGTTGCTCTTCTTAAATCATTTTCTGCACCAGTTGTCTTATCGAAGGTAAATAACTCTTCTGCTGCTCTACCTCCGAGGAGAGTTGTAACTTCTGATAAAAGTTGTTCTTTTGTTCTTAAAAACTTTTCTTCCTGTGGAAGTTGAAGTGTGTAGCCTAATGCCATACCTCTTGATATAATTGAAATTCTATGAACAGGATCTGAATGAGGAAGCATGTTTGCAACAACTGCATGTCCTGTTTCATGAAATGCAATAACTCTTTTTTCCTCATCAGAAACAACCCTTGTTTTCTTTTGAGGACCAGCAATTACCCTATCGATAGCCTCTTCAAGTTCATCCATAGTTATCTTACTTTTATTTCTTCTTGCAGTTAATAAAGCTGCTTCATTGACAAGATTTTCAAGGTCTGCTCCTGTAAAACCTGCAGTTCTTTTAGCAAGAGTAGGTAGATTAATATCAGACCCAAGAGGTTTATTTTTTGTATGAATTTTCAAAATTGCCTCTCTTTCTTTTACATCAGGTACATTAACTACAATTCTTCTATCAAATCTTCCTGGCCTTAAGAGTGCCTGATCAAGTATATCAGGTCTATTTGTTGCTGCTATTACTATAATTCCAATGTTTGGGTCAAAACCATCCATTTCAACAAGAAGCTGGTTTAAAGTTTGCTCTCTTTCATCATGACCACCACCAAGTCCTGCTCCACGCTGTCTTCCTACTGCGTCAATTTCATCAATAAAAATTATACATGGAGAATATTTTTTTGCTTCATTGAAAAGGTCTCTTACTCTTGCTGCTCCTACTCCAACAAACATCTCGACAAATTCTGAACCAGAAACACTAAAAAACGGAACACCTGCTTCACCTGCAACTGCTTTTGCAAGAAGTGTTTTACCACAACCAGGAGGCCCAACAAGGAGAACGCCTTTTGGTATTTTTGCTCCAATAGAAGAAAATTTTCTTGGATTTCTTAAAAACTCAATCTCCTCCTGAAGATCCTCTTTAACTTCTTCAAGTCCTGCAACATCATTAAATGTAATTTTAGGTTTATTTTCAATGAATAATCTTGCTTTGCTTTTCCCGAAATTAAATACCTGAGAATTTGCTCCTCCAGAAAGAGATCGCATCATTATCATCCAGAAGAAAATAATCAGAATAACTGATCCAATATTGCTTAATATATACCACCAAGTGCCACTGTTAGATGTTGGTTTTATTGTTGTGTTTACATTTTTTTCAATTAGAAGATTTGGTAAATTTGGGTCATCAAAAGGTGGGAGAGTTGTCGAAAATTTGTTTCCATTAATATATGTTCCACTTACATTTTGTCCATCTATAGTAACTTCCTGAATATTGCCTTCTTTAATTTTTGAAATAAACTGTGTATATGATATTTTTTCAATACTGGATGTTGTAGCATTTGAATAAAAACTGTACATAAAATATATAAAAACTATCATTAATATTAATGGTATTAAACTTCTAATTATATTGAAAATATTGTTATCACTTTTTTTCATATTTCATCACCTCATACATATATACTTCTGGTTTTAAAACAGAAATATATGGTAAATTTCTATATTTTTCATTAAAATCAAGACCATAACCAACAACAAATTCATCTGGTATTTCAAAGCCATAAAATTCAACAGGAACTTCAATCTTTCTTCTTACCTTTTTATTCAGTAAAGCGCATGCTTTTAAAGTAAGGGGTTTTCTTGCAGTAAGCATCTCTCTTAAATATGTTAAAGTTAAACCTGTATCAACTATATCTTCAACAATAAGAACGTGTCTTTCTTCAATTGAATGGTCAAGATCTTTAGTTATCTTAATTATACCAGAAGATTTAGTAGATGCACCATATGAAGAAATTCCTAGGTAATCTAAAGAAAGATATATATTCATTTCTCTGATTAAATCAGTTAAAAAAATTGTTGCTCCTTTTAAAACACAAATAAGATGAGGGAAAAGGTCTTTATATTCCTTAGAGATATCTTTTGCAAGTTCTGCTACTCTTTTCTTTATCTCTCCTTCTGTTATAAGAATCTTTTGAATATCCTTATCCATCTATTATCCTCCAATTTTATTTTAATACAAATGATTCTTTTTGTTAATTCTGTTACCTTATAATTATCAGAAATTCTAACTCCAATTAACCATAATATATCATCTTTTTTATCTAATAAAATAGGCAAATTCCATCTAACGTCTTTTGGTATTCCACTGTCGGTAAAGAAATCCTGAATTTTCTTTTCTTTATTTAAGCCAATAGGTTTAAATTTTTCTCCAAATTTGGCTTTTCTTATTTTAAGAGGAAACTCTATTTTATCAAAATCAAGAAAAGAAATAAATTTATCTTTTGTTTTTATCATTTTATCAACTATAAAAAGATCAATTTTCATACCTATCTCTTGAAAGGAGCCAATACTTGGAATTTCAACAAAAAAATCATCTTCTATAAAACTTTTTCTTTTTATTATAATTTCATTTTTATCTTTAATAGCAACTATATTTAAAGGGAGTTCAATTTCTTTTCCAGTTTTTTTATTTTCAAGAGATATAACTTTATCTATTTGTTCAAGAGGATATTCTCTCAATTCCCCACAAAGATAAGTAATTCCTCTTCTAATCAATCTTCTTTTTATTGATAAATGTAAATTTTTAAATTTTTTTAGATCAATTTTTATATAATCATATTCAAATTTTAATAATTTAATACTTATATTTTCAATTAAATCATCCAAAAATTTATTCTCAACCTTCAATATATTTGAAAGAGATAAAAGTTTTTCTTTGAAATTTTTATTAAAATCTTTTTCAATAATTGGCAAGAGATAATTTCTTACTTTATTTCTCAAAAAATCCTTTTCAAGATTGGTTTTATCTATTCTATATTCGATTTTTTTATCCTGTAAAAATTTTAATATTTCTTCTTTTTTTACAATTATTATTGGATGAATTATATTTCCCCTTTTTTCAGGAATGCCAGTTAATCCTTTTACCCCACTTCCTTTAATTAAATTAATAAGAATTGTTTCAACATTGTCGTCTAAATTATGACCAAGAGCAATTTTATTAAAATTTTCAATTTTTAAAATTTTGTCAAAAAAAGAAAATCTAACTTCTCTTCCAGTATCTTCAATTGATTTTTTATTTTCGATGCTTAATTTTTTTACATCTTCTCTTTTTACATATAAAGGTATCTTTAACTTTTGAGAAATTTTTCTTATAAATTTTTCATCTAAATCTGAGTCATCTTTTCTTAGTTTATGATTTATGTGGGCAATTATGAGTTTATTATTAAAATTATAATATAAAAAATATAATAAAAAGATAGAATCTGGACCACCTGATAAACCAACGAGGATTCTATCTTTTTCTTCAATCAAAGAGTTGTCTAAAATAAAATTTTTGATTTTTTTAATTAAATCCATTTTAATGGTGGCGGCGGAGGGAATCGAACCCACGACACCACGGGTATGAGCCGTGTGCTCTGACCATCTGAGCTACGCCGCCCTTTCTCCAATTTTACTAAATCTATTATAATTTTCAATAACTAAAAATTTACAAATTTATGATAAATTTATTATAATTATAAATATGGATGATATAAATATAGAAGAAAATTATAAGAAAAGTTTAGAAGAAGCTCTTAAAGAGAGTGAAGAAAAATTTAAAAGCCTTTTTTATAATAGTCCTGAAGCATTAGTATATATAGATAAGTATGGAAATATTATTGATATTAATCCAAAATTTACCGAACTATTTGGGTTTACACTCGAAGAAATAAAAGGAAAAAATTTAAATAGCGGAATAATCCACCCTGATAATTTATTAGAAGAGGGAAAAAAACTTGATGAGATTGCTTTAACTACTGGATATATAAACTTTGAAACTATAAGAAAGAAAAAGGATGGAACAACTTTTCCAGTATCAATTTCTGGCTCTCTAATAATAATTAATGGTGAGGTTAACGGTGTTATCGGTTTATATATAGACCTTAGTGAAAGAAAGAAGCATGAAGAAATGTTGAGGTATCTTTCAATACATGATCCTCTAACAGGTTTACCAAATAAGATTTTTTTACAGGAAAAATTTGAGATAGAAAAGGCAAGACATGATAGATATAGTAATAAATTAGCAATTTTTTTTATTGATCTTTATGAATTCAAATTCATAAATGATAATTATGGGCATAATATAGGAGATAAAGTATTAAAAATTATTTCAGAGAGATTGATATCAAATACAAGAAAGTGCGATTTGATATCAAAAATAGGAGGAGACGAATTTGTTTTAATTATAACTGATCTTAATGAACTCCAAAATGCATCCTGTGTTGCAAATAAAATCATAAACTCCTTTAATGAACCAGTTAAAATTGATGAAAATGAGTTTATTTTAGGAGTTAATATTGGCATAGCAATTTACCCAGATGATGGAGTTGAACTTGATGAACTTATTAAAAAGTCAGATTTTGCAATGTATTATGCCAAAAATATAGGTAAAAATACATTTAGTTATTATAATCAGGAGATATTAAAAGGAAGATTTGAAGAAATTAATAAAATTCAAAAAAATAATTATAAATATGAATCAATATTCAATTATTCTCCCGTTGGCATGGTCTTACTTGATAAACAAAAAACAATTTTTTTTGCAAACAATAAATTCTTAGAAATTCTGGGGTTGAATAAAAGTGATGTTTTAGGAAAAAAATTTGAAGAATTTTTCAATTATTCAGATTTTAATATAGATAAAAATCAACTTGAAAAATTTTTTAATGGCGAATTAAATGAACTTGATGTTGAAATCCCCTATATTAAAAAAAGAGGTGATAAAGTTTTTCTTAAATTAAATTTTTATTATTTCAAAGATTTGAATTTAAATGTCAATTATATATTTCTTACACTTTTTGATATCACAAGAGAGAAAATACTTAACCATAATTTGAAAAAAGAAAAAGAGTTTTTAAAAAATATAATGAATAATTTAGAGTTAATAGTTGTTTTAGAAGATTTGAATGGAAATGTTTTAATGATTAACAAAAAAGGTTGCCAAATTCTTGGATACAGTGAGGACGAAATTATTGGAAAAAACTGGATTGAAAATTTTACACCTGATTATTATAAAGAAGAACTCAAAAAATTATATTCTGAATTATTTAGAGGCGATATTAAAAAATATGAATTCCATCAGAACCCAATTAAAACAAGAACTGGTGAAGAAAGAATTATACTCTGGAAGAATAGTAATATTATAGATGATAATGGAAATATTACAGGTTTATTAAGTTCTGGTTTAGATATTACAGAAAATTTAAAAATTCGAAAGCAATTAAGAGAAAGTGAGGAATTATTAAAAAAAGTTTTTGATATATCTGATGAGATAATATTTGTTAAAGATCTTGATGGAACTTATGTTCATGCAAATAAAGCATTTTCAGAAATTTTTGAGAGGCCACTTGAAGAGATTATTGGAAAAAAAGATGAAGAAATTTTTTCAAAAGAAGAAGCGGAATTTTTAAGAGAGATTGATAAAAGGATAATTGAAAACAATATACCTCTAACAACTGAAGATAGATTATTTGTTAATAATGAAGAATTAATTTTTAGAACGACTAAGTCACCAATAACTGATATTAATGGAAAAGTAATAGGAATTTGCGGATTTGCTAATAATATCACTTCTTTAAAAAAAAGAGAAAAAGAAAGAGATGAAATAATAAGTTCACTAAAAGACGAACTTTATTTTCAGCAAAGTATTAAAAAAATTACAGATATTTTAAATTCATATAAAGATTTAGAATCACTTCTTCAAGCAATTCTTGATGAAGTTGAAAAAATTGTACCTTCAACTTCTTCTAATATTGCTCTTTTTGAAGACTCAACTCTTAAAAATGTAGCAATAAGAGGGTACGAGAAATATGGAATTAAAGAATTTGTAAGAACTTTCAAATTGAATATAAATGATTTTTCTATAGAAAAAGATGTAGTATTAAATAAAAAACCAGTTTTAATAAATAACACTCATGAAGATAAAAGATGGATTATTTTAAAAGAAACTGAATTTATAAAATCACATATAATGATTCCAATTTTAAGTAAAGATAAAGTTATAGGTTTGTTAAGACTTGATTATGATAAAGAAAATGCCTTTAGTGTATCTGATACAGATAAATTAATGATTTTATCAAATACCTTAGGTATTGCCATTGATAATATTCGTTATGTTGAAAAATTAAATAAAACAGCAAATCAAATTATTCTTTTGATAACAAAATTATCAGAATATAAAGATCCTTACACATCAGGACATCAAAAAAAAGTTAAAGATATTGCAGTAAAAATTGCTCAAAAAATGAATTTATCTTATGAACAGATTGAAATTATAAGATATGCATCTTTACTCCATGACATTGGTAAAATGACTTTACCAATTGAACTACTCACAAAGCCAGCAAAATTAACACCTGTTGAATTTGAAATTATTAAAGAACACCCAAGAATAGGTTTTGATCTTATAAAAGATATCGATTTTCCATATCCAATTCATGAAATAATATTGCAGCATCATGAAAGATTAGATGGCTCTGGTTATCCATTGGGGCTCAAGAAAGAAGAAATTTTACTAGAGTCAAAGATTTTAGCAGTTGCTGATGTTGTTGATGCTATGTCATCTCATAGGCCATATAGACCAGCACATAAAATGGATAAGGTTATCGAAGAACTTATACAGAACATAGATATTTTATATGATAGAGATGTTGTGAATGCTTATATAGAAATATATAAAGAGGAGGGAAATTGTTAATAAAAAATTTTAACTTGACAAAGAGATAAAATATATTAGAATATTGAATGTTTAAGGAGGATATATGAAAACTACTTTTATAAAACCAACAGAAGTTAAAAGAAATTGGTGGATTATAGATGCCACAGATAAAACTTTAGGAAGATTATCTGAAATAATTGCAAGATTATTAATGGGGAAGCATAAAGTAGATTATACCCCATATGCAGATTGTGGAGATTATGTTATTGTCATCAATGCAGAAAAAATTAAACTTTCAAGTAATAAAGTAGAAACAAAAAAATATTATCATTATACAGGTTATCCTGGGGGATTAAAGGAGTATAATTTTAATCAGTTAATTAAAATACATCCTGAAAAACCAATAAAAGACGCAGTTAAAGGAATGTTATCAAAAAATAGATTAAAATATAAAATGATGAAAAGATTAAAAGTTTATGCTGGAGAAGAGCATCCACATAATTCACAAAACCCATTACCATATAAGGAGGAAGAATGATTGGTTTAATCAGTGGAAGAAGAAAAACTTCAATTGCAAGAGTTAAGGCATCAAATGGAAAAGGTAATATAATAATTAATAGTAAAAATTTCGAAGAATATTTTCCACTTGAATATTTAAGACTAAAAGTACTTGAGCCATTAAAACTTACAGGAAAAGAGAATATTTACGATTTTGATGTAAAGGTTGAGGGTGGTGGTATAAGTACTCAAGCAGAAGCAATAAGACATGCTATTTCAAGAGCCCTTGTAGAATTGGATTCAAGCACAAAACAGGTACTTAAATCTAAAGGTCTTTTATCTTTTGATAGCAGAATAAAAGAAAGAAAGAAACCAGGACTTCATACGGCAAGAAAAAGAAGACAATATAGAAAAAGATAATCTATTTTTTATTTTAAAGGAGGGATATTGGGAAAAAGCATTGTTATAACATCTGGAAAAGGCGGGGTAGGCAAAACAACTATAGTTGGTAATATTGGTGCGGGTTTAGCATCTTTAGGAAAAACAGTAGCCCTTATTGATGTTGATATAGGTTTAAGAAATCTTGATCTTGTATTGGGTCTTGAAAATAGAATAGTTTATAATTTAATGGATGTTATAGATAAAACATGTAAGTTGTCTCAAGCTCTTGTGAAAGATAAGAGATTTAAAGAAAATCTGGTTTTACTACCTGCAGCACAAACAAGATTAAAAGAAGAAGTAAAAATTGAAGATTTAAAGTGGGTGGTTAATGATCTTAAGAAAAAATATGATTATGTTATTTTGGACTCACCAGCAGGTATTGAGCATGGCTTTAGAATGTCAACACTTTCAAGTGATGAAGCAATTATTGTAACAACCCCAGAAATAACTGCAATTAGAGATGCAGATAGGGTTATTGGTCTACTCGAGTCAATGGAAATTTTTGATCCTCAATTAATAATAAATAGAGTGAAATATGATATGGTAAAAAAGGGTGAGATGATCCATTGGAAAGATATAGAAGAAATTCTATCAATTAAAGTTATTGGTATTATACCAGAGGATCCTTATATAACTATTTCAACAAATATTGGTGAACCAGCAATTCTTAATGATTCTTCAATTGGAGGAAGAGAATTAAGAAATGTTGTGAAAAGAATTTTGGGTGAGGATATTCCTTTAACAATATATCAAGAAAAAGAGTCTTTCATTGATAAAATATCAAACTTTTTTAAGAGGGAGAAAAAATAGTGAGGTTATTTAAAAGAAAGAGCGCCAAAGTTGCTAAAGATAGAATATCTTTTGTTCTTGACTCTGACAGATTAACCCTTTCACCAAAGCAACTTGACGATCTTAAAAAAGATTTCTCAAAAATGGTATTAAAATATATCAAAATAAGTGAAGATGACCTCAATGTATCAATAAAAAGAGAGGGTAAAAAGACAGTTATAATTGCTGAATTTTTTCTGAAACAAATTTAAGAAATTTTTATCTAAATATATTGAGGTAAAAAATGAAAAAGATATTTTTAGTTATAATAAGTTTAATTTTAATTACAGGTTTACTTAATTATGTAAAAAGCGAAAATGATTTAGACCTATTTATAAAAAATGTTTATTTATCTAAAGAAATAATTTTCGAAAATGACATTTTTAATATTGATGTTGAAATTGGGGTGAAAAACTATAAAGACCAGAATAATCCATTAAATTTTCTTGTTTCAATTTTCTGGGACACTCCATCAAAATATACTCATATTGATACAAAGGTTGTTGAAATAAAAGATAACAATAGTATAAAAGCAACTTTCATTTTGGATTTATCAAAAAAAATTTTTTCTAATCAAAATCAAACTCTACAAGGTGACAAAACTTTAGTAATTCAAATAGATAGTGGTCATAATGTAAATGAATATGATGAAAAAAATAATATCTATGAGAAAAAAATACATATTTTTAAAATTTCTTCCTTAGTATTAAAAATTTGGATAGGTAATTCAATTGGTTACGTTAATGATAAGAAGATAGAACTTGAGACACCTCCTATAATAATTAATAAAAGAACAATGGTGCCCTTAAGATTTATAATAGAAAATTTTGGTGGAGATATATACTGGGATAGCACTGATTCAAGTATTAATATAGTTTTCTCTGAAAAAGAGATATTAATGTGGATTAACAATCGAGTTGCCTATATTAATGGGGAAAAATATATTCTTGATTCACCACCTATAATAATAAATGGTAGAACCTTAGTTCCAGTAAGATTTGTAGTTGAAGCACTTGGTGCAAATGTTTTCTGGAATCCTATTGATTCAGGAGTTACAATAATTTATGAGAAATAAACTCTTTATATTTCTTATTTTTCTTCTTTTATTCATTACTCCAGTCAAAAGCAATAATGTTAAAAATCTTTTTATAATCTATATGGCAGCAGATAATGATCTTTATGCTCATGCCTTAGGAGATATTCTTGAAATTAAAAATAGTTCTTTTTCAAATACAAAGGTACTTATTTTACTTGACGGAGAGAATGAAACAAAAATTTTTGAAATCGATAATAAAATAGAAACAGAATTAAAAATATATAATAATCTTAATACAGGAGACCCTCAAGTTCTAACTGATTTTATCCTTTTTTCATTAAATAGATATAATCCAGAAAATATTATTCTTACCTTATGGGGTCATGGTGATGGAAGAAATTTTAAAGGAAGTGATGGGAAAGGGGTTTGTTATGATGAAACTACAACAGATTATTTAACCATTAAAGAGATTAAAGAGTCATTAAAAAATATATATAATAAGAAGAATAGAAAAATAGATATAATAATATTTGATGCATGTTTTATGCAGACAGTTGAGGTTTCGTATGAACTGAAAGATTATGTTGACTATATAATTGCTTCCCAAGCCTATGTTCCATTGGATGGGTTTCCTTATGACGATATATTGAACAATATTTCATTAGAGAAAATATCTATTATAGATATTGGCAAAGAAATAACAAAATCATATTTTAATTCATATAATAATGGCTCACAAGGTGAAGAAAAAGTTTCTATTTCATTGTTAAAAGCAATTAAAAGTGTTGATATTCTAAATTTAACGAAAGAATTTATAACAAAAAATAATAAGATTGATAATATTAAAAATTTAAGAGAGAAATGTCTAATACCATTAAATTTGAAATATGTTGATTATTATTCACTTTTTTCTTATCTTCTTGATGAAGAGAATTTAAAAATATTAGATAAATTATCAAGCGAATATGTTATTTTAAATTTGAAAACCTTTGATGAAAATTTAAATGGATTTTCAATATATTTCCCACCATATTATTTTCCAATAAATCTTACATTTTTTACTGAGAGCGGGTGGGAAACTTTTCTCTGGAGAGAATTTACTTATTAATTAAAGGAAATATTATCTCAAATTCAGTACCCTTTCCCTTTTCACTCTTAACAGAAATACTTCCTTTATGAGCCTCAACAAGTTCTTTTACAATTGCTAAACCAAGTCCATAACCTTTAGAATCAGCATCTTTTAAATTTTTACCTCTATAGAATTTATTAAAAATATAAGGTAAATCTTCCTTATCAATACCAATTCCTTCATCTTTTATTGTGATAGTAACCTTTTCAGAATCTTTTTTCAAATCTACATATACTTTTCCATTATCTTTACTAAATTTAAACGCATTGTCAAATAAATTATTAAAAATTTCACTTATTCTTCTTTTATCACCTTTAATATATGCGTCCTGAGAATTAAGAATTAAATTGATATTTTTGTTATGATATTTATTTTTCACAATATTTATTGATCTATTTATTTCATCAGATAGATTTATTTCTTCTAAATCCAACTTAAATTTTGCAGATTCTATGAAAGAATATTCTCTTAAATCATTTATTAAAATTGATAAACTATCAATTTCATCTTTTATGATTTTCAATGTTTCATTTATTTTATCTTCAGATATCAATTTATCCTCTATTGCTTCAATATATCCTAAAATTCCAGTTAGAGGTGTTGATAGATCATGCGTTATTTGATTAAGAAGATCCTTTCTTATATTCTCAAGATTATTTAATTTTTTTATCATTACATTAAAATCATCAACCAGATTACCAATTTCATCATTAGATTCTTTTTTTATAATAAAATTAAAATCTCCATTAGAAATTCTTTTTGTAGCATTTTTTAAATCAACTATTGGTTTTTCAAGTACTTTTGAAAAAATCAGTGACATTATAATTGCAATAATAACTGAAAAGATACCCCCAAGTATTAACGAATTTTTAACATTATCAAGAAAACTTCTTCGAAAAGGTCCTGGTTCAGAAAGGGGTGGCGGTCCATGCATTCTTAATGCTCTATCAAAATTTTGTGGTATAGAATAATTTAAGAATATTAAAATAAATATTATTGCCACTGATACTATAATAATTGAGAAAAAAATTATTTTCCATCTAATCTTCATTACTCACCATCCTGTATCCTACTCCTCTTATTGTTTCTATATATTTTGGTTTTTTTGAATCATCATTAAGTTTTTTCCTTAAGTTTACAATATGAACATCAATACTTCTATCTATTACAGGTTCTCCATAAAAACCATAAATAGAATCAAGAATTTCATCTCTTGAAAGTGCTTTACCAAGATTTTTATAAAGAGTTAAAAATATTTTGAATTCAAGGGTCGAAGTTTTTAATTCATTACCATTTTTAAATATCTTATATTCTTTTGGATAGATTTCAAGATCTTTAAATTTTATAATATCCTTTTCTCCATATCTTTTAAGAACAGCCTTAATTCTTAAAACTAACTCTTTAAAACTGAATGGTTTTGTAATATAATCATCTGCTCCTTCTTTAAATCCCAATATTCTATCATCTTCTTCTCCTTTAGCAGTTATTATAATAATTGGTATATCTTTTTGTTTTTTAATTTCTTTTAATGCCTTAAGTCCTGAAAAATCTGGAAGCATAAGGTCAAGCATTATTAAATCTGGATTTTCCTCATAATATTTCTGCAATCCAGAAGAAGCAGTTTCTGAAATTATTACTTCATACCCTTCTTTTGAAAGGTAAAGTTTTATAAGTTTTCCAATTTCCTTATCATCTTCTATAATTAAAATTTTCATAACATATATATAATATTAAATTATTAAGGAAATATTAAGATTGTAAAAATTTATTAAAAGAGTATATAATAAAAATAAGGACAATTAAAAGGAGGTGAGAAGGAGTAAAAAATTTTAAAAAATCAATTTATGGAGGTGTTTAAAATGAATCATTTCATTAAAAAAAGTTTAATCACAATTTTATTCCTTATCTTAGTTTTTGGAGTTGTAAAAGTTTCAATATCTTCAGATAATTTTATTTTACAGAATCAATTAAAAATAACTGTCCTTGCTACATCTGATGAACATGGAAATGTCTATCCAATAGATTATTACACATTAAAATCAGCAAATCGTGGTCTTGCAAAAGTTTATACTTTGATAAAACAAGCAAGAAGCGAAAACCCAAATTCAATACTGATAAGTAATGGTGATAATATTCAGGGAACACCACTAACATATTATTTTACTAAAATCGAAAAAGACACTCCTCATCCAATTATGCTTGCAATGAATTATATGGGTTATGATGCCATGGTTGTAGGAAATCATGAAATACAGGATTATGGATTTGATTGGCTAATGAAAGTAGTAGGTGATGCTGAATTTCCTATTTTATCTGCAAATATGGTTAATACATCAACAGGTCAATATCCTTTAAAGCAATATGTGATTAAAGAGGTTAATGGAGTAAAAATTGGAATTATTGGAATTACAACAGCAGAAACAAATACAGTTACTCCTTCATATAATCTTAAAGGACATTTTTTTGAAGATGCGGTTGAAACTGCTGGTAAATGGGTTAAATTTTTAAGACCTCAGGTTGATATTTTAATTGTATCAGCTCATATGGGTTTTGAATTTGGAAATGATACAAAGAATTTTAAATACTTAGAGCCATTAAGAGAAGGTAATGTTGCTGATGCAATTGTCCAAAAATATCCTGAAATTGATATTTTAATAACAGGACATGACCACTATAATATTGCTCCATTTATAAGAAATGGAGTTTTATGTGTTCAACCTTCAAACTGGGGTCAGGCACTAGCAAAACTTGATATAACACTCGAAAAATCGGGTGATAAATGGAAAATTGTCAAAAAGGAGGGAGTAAATCTAACTGTTGATGATAAGGTTGAAGCAGCTCCTGAAATTCTTGATTTAATAAAAGAATATCATGAGAAGGCAGTTAAATATGTAGATTCACCAATTGGTGAGGCAGTTGAAACAATTGATGGAACTCTTTGTCGTCTTCAAGATAATGCTATGCTTGATTTGATTCATAAAGTTCAACTTGATATAACAGGTGCCGATGTTTCTATTGCTGCTATGCTCCCAACTGTTCCACCAATATTTCCTAAAGGTGAGATAAAGGTAAGAGATGTCTATTCTCTTTATATTTATGAGAACACTTTATGGGTTAAAGAAGTTACAGGAAAGGATTTAAAAGATGCTCTTGAGTGGTCTTATAGGTATTACAATACCTATGATTTTGGAAAAACTGACACTCCTTTAGTTAATCCAAACATAAGAGCGTATAACTTTGACACAGTTCAAGGAATTGAATATGAAGTTGATTTAACAAGACCAATTGGGCAGAGAGTTATTAAGATGACATATAAAGGAAAGCCTGTTCAGATGACTCAAAAATTTAAACTTGCTGTTAATAACTACAGAGGAAATGGAGGTGGTGGATATACGATGTTAGCCAAAGCACCACTTCTATGGAAATCAGAGGAAGAGATTAGAAATCTTATTATAGAATATATTCAAAAGGAAAAATATATTAAACCAGAAGTAGATAATAACTGGAAATTATATCCAACATATTTACTTGACCCTCTTAAAAATACAATTGATACATTCTTCAGAAATGTAAAGATTGATGTTTATCCATACTCACTTTATGATATCAATTCTTCTATACCATTAACTAAAAATCACTTCCTCTTTTTGTTAAGTAAATCAACTGAATTTACACTTCCTGAACTTAAGGTAGATTATGGCATATTAACAGGCTATAATACCTTCTTCCCTGAACTACCAATAACAAAAGAGGAGGCAGTTTTATTAACTGTATATACTGTAGGAGGACTTAAGGAAGCACAAACTGTTGATGTATCAATACTTGATAAATATGAAGATGGAAAAGATGTATCTATATGGGCAAAGAAAACGTTCACATGGGCAATTCTAAAAGGTATTGTTAAACCAGTTGATAATAAACTCGAACCAAAGAAAGTTTTAAATTTAGGAGATGTTATAAAATTAATTGTTAACGCAAGATTCCCAGTGATAACAATTCTTCACACTAACGATTTTCATGGATATATTAGTGGAACTGATGCTAAAAATGGAGGACTTGCAAGAATATACACGATAGTAAAAGAAGAGAAAACAAAGAATCCAAATACAATTTTAATTGATGCTGGAGATCATATTCAAGGAGCAAATATTGCAAACTTCTTTAAAGGTCAAAATGTTGTTGAAATTTATAATGCTATGGGTTATAATTTTGCAACATTTGGTAATCATGAATTTGACTGGGGTAAAGAAGTAACAAAACAAAGAATCAGTGAAGCAAAATATACATATCTCTGTGCAAATATAATTGATACATCAACTGGTAAGACATTTGCACCTAAAGCATATGACACAATGGAATTTTCAGCATTAAAACTTGGATTTTATGGTCTTGATACAAAAGAGTTGCCAATTCTTGTAAATCCAGTTGGGATCGAGGGATTAAAGATACTCGATCCAATAGATACAGCAAAACAGATGGTAGAAACTCTTAAAAAAGAAAATTCAGATTTTATAATTACAATTTCACACCTTGGATATAATGATGGAGCAGGTGATGATGATAAAACTCTTGCATCAAGTGTTTCTGGAATAAATTTAATAATTGGAGGTCATTCTCATACTGTTTTAAAAGAAGCAGATCTTGTTAATGGAGTATATATTGTTCAAACTGGAGAAAAAGGGCTCAATTTAGGAAAAATTTATCTTGAATTTGAAAATACTTATTCTGGTTCAAAACTTAAGAATTTTAGATATACTCTTGTTCCGATAACTGATACTATTAAAGAAGATTCAACAATAAAAGCAATGATAACTCCTTATGAAGATAAACTTAAAAAAGAGATGGATGTGGTGATAGGCGAAGCATTGGTTGACCTTGATGGTGAAAGAGCAAATGTAAGAACTAAAGAAACTAACCTTGGTAATTTAGTTACAGACTTCATGAGAGAGATTTCAAAAACCGATATTGCAATAACAAATGGTGGTGGAATTAGGGCAAGTATAAAGAAAGGTCCAGTTAAAGTTGGAGATGTTTATAATGTACTTCCATTTGATAATTTAATTGTAAAAATTGAAATTACTGGAAAAGATATTGTTGCTGCCCTTGAAAATGGTTTTTCACAGGTTGAAGCAGGCGCTGGAAGATTTCCTCAAGTTTCAGGGTTAACAGTTAAAGTAAATAAAAAGAAACCTCCTATGAGTAGAGTTGTTGAAGTTTTAATAAATGGAAAACCACTTGACCCTGATAAAATTTATACTGTTGCTACAAATGATTTTATGGCTGCAGGCGGAGATGGATATACTTCATTTAAGAATGCAAAAACATCTTTCTGGGTGACAGGAAACTGGATAAGAGATGATTTTGTCGAATATATTAAAAAGCATACACCTCTTAATCCACAAGTAGAAGGAAGGATAGTTTATGTAGAGGATTAGAAATTTTTATTGATTAATTAAAGGGAACCAAAATGGGTTCCCTTTTTTTATTCTATTGACATAAGGGTAAAGTGGAATAAAATGTTGAAACTAATGAGAAAAAAAATTACTGATTTTATTATTAAGATTTTCAAACTTGAAAGAGGAGATAAAAATAGAAATTTCGGATTTTTTGAAGGAATAACTTCATCAATTTTAAATTTTTTTATCTTTCTAATAAAATATTTATTTAGCAACACCTTAAATTCCATTTCTTTAAAAGCAGATGCTTTTCATACTTTATCTGATATATTAACTTCAATAATTGTAATTATTGGATTTTATCTATCTTCTAAAAAAGCAGACAAAAAACATCCTTTTGGGCATGGAAGAATCGAAAAAATTTTTTCAATCCTCATGGCATTAATTTTAATTTATATTGGTTATGAATTTTTTATCTCCTCATTAGATAGATTTAAAAACCCTGTTAATATCGATATAAATTATTTAGCAATTTTAATTTTATTTATTACAATTCTTTTTAAAGAATTTTTAACTTTAATTTCATTTGAATTAGGCAAAAGAATCGATTCGCTTGCTCTTAAAACTGATGCATGGCATCATAGAAGCGATTCAATAGCAACTTTATTGATAATAGTAGGTTTTTTTACTTTTAAATATGGTCTTTATTTTCTTGATGGCATTTTTGGAATGGCTGTTTCTGCCTTAATTGCTTATACAGGATTTTCAATTATTTTTGAGTCAAGCAGTTTTTTAATAGGTGAAGAACCATCAGCGGATTTAGTGAAAAAAATTAATGATATTGCTTATAATTTCGATTTCGTTGATGATGTTCATCATATTCATATTCATGATTATGGAAACCAGATTGAAATAACTTTTCATATAAGACTTAAGGGAGAACAAACCCTAAATGAAGTCCATGATAAAATTACAAGAATAGAAAAAGCAATTGAAAAAGAAATTAAAGGAGCAAATGTCACCATACATTCAGAACCTTTAAAATAACATAATTTATGGTAGGAGGTTTTATGAAAAATCAATTTGATAATATAAGAGTTTTAGATTTAAGTCATGTGCTTGCAGGTCCAGTTGCATCAATGATTCTTGGAGATTTAGGAGCAGAAATAATTCATATTGAACCTCCAAAGGGCGACGACTCAAGAGAATTTGGGCCATTCATAAAAGATGTAAGTGCGTATTTTATTAGTGTAAATAGAAATAAAAAAAGTGTTGTTGTTGATCTAAAAAAAGATGAAGGAAAAAGAGTTTTATATGATTTAATAAAAATATCAGATATTTTGATTGAAAACTTTAAACCAGGGACAATCAAAAAACTTGGATTTTCTTATGAAGAAGTAAAAAAAATAAAACCAAATATAATTTATGCTTCAATTAGTGGATTTGGAAATGATACATTACCTGAATATAGAAACAAACCTTCTTATGATATGGTTGTTCAAGCATACAGTGGATTGATGAGTATAACTGGAACAGAAGAAGGTGAATATGTAAGAGTTGGGACATCGATTGGTGATATTATAGCAGGTCATCATTGTGCCATTTCTATTTTAGCAGCACTTTATATAAGAGAAAAAACAGGAATTGGCCAATATATTGATATATCAATGCTTGATAGTTTAATATACATACTTGAAAATGCGATATTAAGATACACAGTAACTGGTGAAATACCAAAACCTCTTGGTACAAAACATCCCACAATTACACCATTTCAGGGTTATAAAACCAAAGATGAATGGATAATAGTTCCAATAGGTAATGACTCATTATGGTTAAAATTATGTGAAGCAATAAAAAGAAATGATTTAATTGATAATCCAAAATTTAAAACAAATAAAGATAGGACAGAAAATAGAAATGAACTTAATGGTATTCTTGAAAAAGTTTTTATGACTAAAAAGTTTTCAGAATGGAAAAAAATTTTTGAAAAAAACAACCTGCCATATTCACCAATCAATACAATTGATAAAGTTGTAACTGATCCAATATTAAAATATAGAAAAATGCTTGTTGAATTAAATCAACCAGATTTAGGAAAAATTAAAATAGCTGGTTCGCCATTTAAATTATCAGAGACTCCAGGAAAAGTTAGAACCCATGCCCCAAGTTTAGGAGAACATACTGAAGAGATACTTAAAAATCTCCTTAATTATTCAGAAAATAAAATTAAAAATCTTTTAAAAAACGAGGTAGTTTATTCATATAAATATAAAAAATAAATTTTTAATTATTTTCTGTAGACTCATCAAGATAATTACTAGTAAACTCCTTCTCATTTTTATAGTATTTTATTATAATTTCTCTTTATGTTAATACTTGAATATATAATTTATTGATTTAGAAGAAGTTATATTTTTAGAAATATAAAACAGATTTTATTTTAATAATAGAATTAATTTTATCCCCCCTTTTTTTAATAATTATAATCTTACACTATATATTGACAAAATATAAAAAATATGTATAATTTTAATCTGCTCTATTTAAAATAGAGTGAGAATTGATTATAAGGGACTTATTTGATTTATAAGCCCAGGTTTTTAGATAAAGGATAGGAGGTTTTATGCCTACAATTAATCAATTAATAAGAAAACCAAGAGAAAAGGTTATAAGTAAAACCCGTTCCAAGGATTTAGTTAGAAATCCTTTTAAAAGAGGAGTTTGTATAAAAGTATATACGACAACCCCTAAAAAACCTAACTCAGCTCTAAGAAAAGTTGCTAAAGTGAGGTTATCTAATGGTAGAGAGGTTATTGCTTATATACCAGGAATTGGACACAATTTACAAGAACACTCAGTTGTGCTCGTAAGAGGTGGAAGAGTTAAAGACTTACCAGGTGTTAGATACCACATAGTAAGAGGTGTTTATGACTGCGCAGGCGTTGAATCAAGAAATCAGGGAAGATCAAAATATGGTGCTAAAAGACCAAAAAAGAGTGGAGGTGAATAGTGCCAAGGAAAGGTTCTGTTAAACCAAGAGAAATTGGACCAGATTTAGTTTATGGAAGTGTTCTAATTCATAAATTAATAAATAAGATAATGTTAGGTGGTCAGAAAGAAAAAGCAAGAAAGATAGTTTATAGTGCTTTAAAAATTGTTGAAGAAAAAACTGGTAAAAAAGGAGATGAAGCTTTATTAGAGGTTCTTGAAAAAGCAAGGCCACTTTTGGAGTTAAAACCAAGAAGAGTTGGCGGTGCAACCTATCAAATTCCTGTTGAGGTTGAACCTCAGAGAGGAATAAAAATTGCACTTAAATGGCTTGTAAAATTTGCAAGAGATAGAGGCGAAAAGACAATGATTGAAAGACTTTCAAAAGAAATGCTTGATATATTGTCTGATCAAGGCGCAACTATGAAAAAAAGAGATGAAACTCACAAGATGGCAGAAGCTAATAGAGCCTTTGCACACTTTAGATGGTAATGGATAGTTATGAATATAATATAGAAAAAATTAGAAATATTGGTTTTATAGCACACATAGATGCTGGTAAAACTACTACAACAGAAAGAGTACTATATTACACAGGAAAAATTCATAGACTTGGTAATGTAGACGAAGGAACAACTACTATGGATTATATGATCCAGGAAAAAGAAAGAGGAATTACAATTACATCTGCGGTAACAACATGCTTTTGGAATGATTTTATTATTAACATTATTGACACACCAGGCCATGTGGACTTCACTGCAGAGGTCGAAAGATCCTTAAGAGTTCTTGATGGAGTGATAGTTATTCTTGAAGGAGTTACAGGAGTCCAGCCACAAACTGAAACTGTTTGGAGACAGGCATCAAAATATAAAGTTCCAAGAATTATTTTTGTAAATAAAATGGATAGAACTGGCGCAAATTTTAAAAGAGTAGTTGAATCTATTAAAGAAAAATTAAATATCAATCCATTATTAATACAACTTCCAATTGGTGAAGAAGAAGATTTTGAAGGAATTATTGATCTTATTGAAATGAAAAAATATCTCTGGGAAAAAGGTGGAATTGGAGAAGAGTATACTGTAAGCGATGTAGAAGTAGATTCATTTATAAATGAATACAGAAATCAATTAATTGAAAGAGTTTGTGAATCAGATGATATACTCCTTGAAAAATATCTTGATGGAGAAAAAATAGAAAAGGAAGAATTAAAAAAAGCCATAAGAAATGGAACAAATAGAGGATACTTTTTTCCTTTAACTTTTGGAAGTTCTCTAAAAAATAAAGGTATTCAACCTCTACTTGATGCGATAGTTGATTATTTACCTTCACCCATTGATGTACCTCCCATAAAAGGTTATAATCCAGAAAATAATTCAGAGGTTTTTAGAAAGCCATCTGTTGATGAACCATTGTCTGCTTTAATCTTTAAAGTTCAGAATGATCCATATATAGGTCAACTACATTATATTAGAATATATTCCGGAAAAATAAATTCAGGTTCTTATGTTTACAATTCAACTTTAAAAAGAAAAGAAAGAGTTTCAAGAATTTTAAGGCTACATGCAAATAAAAGAGAAGATATAAAAGAATTAAAAGCAGGAGAATTAGGAGGAATAGTTGGTCTAAAAGACAGTTCTACAGGAGATACAATATGCGATGAAAACAATCAGATAGTTTTGGAGCAAATTGTATTTCCTGAACCAGTAATATCAATTGCAATAGAACCAAAGAGTGAATCAGAACAGGATAAACTTTCGCTTGCTTTAAGAAAATTTGTTCTTGAAGATCCAACCTTTAAGTTAAGATTTGATGAAGAAAGTGGTCAAACAATCATTTCAGGTATGGGAGAATTACATCTTGAAATCATTGTTGATAGATTGACAAGAGAATTTGGCATTTCTGCAAGAGTTGGAAAACCTGAGGTAAATTATAGAGAAACTATAACTAAAGAAGTTGTTGAAGAGGGAAAATACATTAAACAAAGTGGTGGTAAAGGACTTTATGGACATGTGGTTTTAAAGATTTTTCCAATTAAAGAAGAAAAATTTGTTTTTAAAAATAAAATTAAAGGAGGTGCTATACCTGATGAATTTATTCCAGCAGTTGAAGAAGGAATTAAAAGTTCTCTTGAGACAGGTATAGTACTTGGTTATCCTGCAATTAATATTGGAGTTGAACTAATCGATGGGTCATATCATCCAGTTGATTCATCTGAAATAGCATATAGAATAGCTGCTTCAAAAGCGTTTAAAGATGGAGCAAAAAAAGCTAATCCAATTTTATTGGAGCCTGTTATGGAAGTTGAGATAATTACTCCTGAAGAATATCTTGGAGATATTTTACAGGGTATTTCACTAAGAAGAGGAAAAGTTAATAACATTGAGTTGGAAGCAAATTTAAGAATAGTAATTGCTCATATACCACTATCAGAGTTATTTGGTTATGCAACTGAATTAAGATCATTAAGTCAGGGTAGAGCAAGTTATAATATGCAATTTAGTTCATATGAAATTGTTCCCCAGGCAGTTTATGAGAAGATCATAAAGAGAGTTAGGGGAATGGATGCAGTATTTTAAGGAGGTAAAAGAATATGGCTAAAGAAAAGTTTGAAAGAACCAAACCTCATTTGAATGTAGGAACCATAGGTCACATTGACCATGGTAAAACAACCCTCACCTCTGCAATAACAAAAGTTCTATCAACTTTAGGTAAAACTCAAT
>Ga0067045_1027978_pt1 | contig 47854 bp, 39 predicted proteins | sample TerdegcTABiofilm_FD_59184 | JGI IMG/M metagenome (GOLD analysis project Ga0067045, IMG submission 59184) | Combined Assembly of (Gp0054472, Gp0054536) Wastewater bioreactor microbial communities from Singapore -Terephthalate degrading...
GCTTATACCCAAAGAAAAAGCACACAGACTTGGACTTTGATGTCCGCAGAGGAAATTATTCAGCAAGAATCTTTTTGTGCTAAGTTGTTAAGAAGATTTATAGAGGAAATATAAACTTTTTAAGCAGTGCCATGATAAAAAATCATAGGCCTTTGCTGCATATTTAATTTTAATAAATAAACATTTTTCAGATTTTCTGTAGAGCTGCCGGTTTTTATCATCGGATCCAGTATGATTTCCGGTTTATGATAAGCACTTTTATCATCATTTATAATTCTTTATAAAAAGAACCTTGAAAATACGAATGAATTCAATCTATTTCCTGCATTTTAACAGACTATAGACATTTGCACAAACCAGAAAATCTATAAAATTTCAAATAACCTGAAATGAAATCCTGATCAGACCGCCTGTGATTAAAACCTTTTCCCGGTTCCAAAATTTTATTAATATCTTTACTATGAAGTATGGCCGGATCTTCTAAAAAATTGTTAAAATGCACAAAAATGGTACATTAGTTTGCAAATCATACTTATTTTTTACCACTTTTATTTTATATGAACATTTGTAAAAATTACGAAATGTGAATAGAATAACAATTAAATGTGTAAAAAAATGAAATACAGAAGATTACTTATGTTATTGTCAGCGCTGGTAACAGCAGTGGTTTGTTCAGCACAGACAGAGAAGCCGGCTATTATAGAAGACTTTAGACCATCTTCCAAGAATCAGCCAGGGCAGGAATATCCGAAAGTCAATTCACAGGGTTATGCCCGTTTTCGCATCATTGCACCTGAAGCCCGGAGTGTTGTTGTTAGTCTTGGGCCGGGAGGCACCAGAGGCGGAACCCCTCTCTCAAAAGCAGAGGACGGCTCGTGGATGGGGACCACTGCAGGTCCGCTGGAAGAAGGATTCCATTACTACCGTATAATGGTGGATAATGCCGTTTTTAATGATCCCGGTACCATGACTTTCTATGGATCCACAAGGTTGGAGAGCGGTATTGAGGTTCCGGCCCATGACCAGGATTTTTACGCACTTAAAAATGTTCCGCACGGTAAGGTACAGCAGATTCTTTTTCCTTCTCCGAGTACTAATACCTCGCGCAGAGCATTTGTTTATACCCCTCCCGATTACGAGAAAAACAAAAAGAAACGCTATCCTGTCCTGTATCTTCAGCATGGCTGGGGCGAAGATGAAACTGCATGGATCAACCAGGGCCATGCAAACCTTATTATGGACAACCTGATTGCTGAAGGTAAGATAAAACCCTTCATAATTGTTATGACCTATGGTATGACCAATGACGTTAAAATGGGCGGACTGAAAAATTTCGACATTAAACCATTCCAGACCGTTTTGCTTGATGAACTGATACCTTACATTGATGAAAATTTCCGTACGCTGGCTGATCAGCCTCATCGTGCTATGGCAGGACTTTCGATGGGAGGGATGGAAACCCGCATGATCACACTTGCAAGGCCTGATGTTTTCTCCCACTACGGGCTCTTTAGCGGGGGCACCTATTCACCGAATGATATAAAAGACAAGTCGAAGGTTAAGCTTATTTTCCTCAGTTGTGGCAGTTTCGAAAATCCTGAGGGAGTCAGGAAAGCGGCTGCAGCTCTAAATGAGGCAGGAATAAATGCCGTATATTATATTTCAGAAGGTACTCGTCATGAATTTCAGACATGGCGTCGCAGTTTAAAAGAATTTGCCCAGTTATTGTTTGTTGATAAAAAATAGAAACTGACTATCGGGATTCATGTATCAGACTTGTAAATCTGCATCAAACAATATTAAGTCCTCAGTCTGCTCCTGATATTCCCTGCAGTTGATCGGGATTGACTAACTCCGTTGGTCAAAATCCGATATCATCAAATCTTTAACTGCCGGCTGATTCTTTTAATATTTTTATTTCCTTTGAAGGTTTATTATTCTCTGATTTAACTTTTGAATCTATGAAGCCATTAAGATTTCTTTCTGCCGTTGTGCTTTTTCTGGCACTACACATATTTTTCGCAGTAAATTCCTTTGCCCAGCGCGGCGGAAGCGGGCAACACCGTGTTACCGGATGGGTTGATGACACCCATTTCATCTTTCAGACACTTGGTAAAGATAACATACCGGTAACACTAAGCGTAGATATCCGTACGGGCAAAAGTGTGCCATATAAAGAACCCGAATCTCCAAGGGAATTATTTATCAAATCTCTTCCGGCGGGTGTAACATTAGGTCTCTCAGACGTGCTTGCCCCTGATTCGAAAAGCGCTGTTTTCCAGAAAGATAATGATATTTACTTCTTTCGAACCGGTGATAAGGAACTGCGTCGTCTGACTAATGATAATGCAGAGGAAGTTAACGTAAGATTTTCACCCGACGGTCAGAAGATAGCTTATACAAAAAACAAAGACCTCTATGTCTATGACCTGGTTAATTTCAAAGAGACCCGCCTGACGTTTGATGCTACCGATCGTATCTATAACGGTTATGCTTCGTGGGTCTATATGGAAGAGATTCTCGGCAGGGCAAGTCGTTATGCCGCTTTCTGGTGGTCACCCGACAGCCGTCGCATCGCATTTCTTCGCACTGATGAAACCGAGGTGCCTGTTTTCACGCTTAACCGCCTTGACGAACCGGACGGTATACATGGCAAGCTTGAAGTGACACCTTATCCCAAAGCAGGCGACCCCAACCCGAAAGTTAAAATGGGTATCGCCGATGTCACGAACAGCTCTGTAATATGGGTAAAAACCGATGAAAATATCGACCAGTATATAGCATGGCCTTTCTGGAAACCCGACGGCTCAAAACTTGCAATACAGGTTCTTAACCGTGACCAGAACGATATGAAATTTATTCTGGCCGATGTCAATACGGGCGAGTTCACTCAGATATATTCTGAAACCCGCAAAACCTGGGTAGACTTCTATGAGGATATTTATGTGATGAAAAACGGCACCGGTTTTATTGTCAGAAGTTACCGCACCGACTGGGAGAACCTTTATTATTATGGCTGGGACGGTAAGTTTATATCACAGATAACAAATGTAAACTGGAGAGTCACCGGCATTGTGCGTGTTGATGAGGATACAAAGAAAGTCTTTTTTACGGGTACGGGGCCGGAATCGACAGATAGCCATTTTTTTACGGCCACTTTGGACGGGAAAAGCATTATTCAGATTACTAAAGGACCGGGTACTCACTCGGTAAGTATATCTCCAAAAGGGATCTATTTTATTGACACGTGGAATAATATAACAACTCCAGGCGGTATAGTAGCATATGATAGTAAAGGGAAGCAGATAAGAGAGATACATAAATTTGAGCAGCCGGAATTTGACCCCGCAAAACACTCGCGTTCGGAACTGGTAAAAATTATGACGTCCGACGGGCTCTTTAATATGCCGGCAATAATAACTTATCCCGTCAATTTCGATGAAACAAAAAAATATCCTGTGGTTTTCACCATTTACGGAGGCCCTGACTCAAAGAATGTAAATAACAGGTGGCAGGGAAACAATCCTTCGTGGTATGCCCAGAACGGGATAATTACTTTTACTGTTGATCACAGAGGGTCCGGGCATTTCGGCAAGAAGGGGCTTGATTATATGCACCGCAACCTGGGCAAGTGGGAGATACTTGATTATGCTGATGCAGTAAAATGGCTGAGGGAAAAACCTTATGTCGATCCGGAGAGAATCGGCATAACGGGAAGTTCCTACGGAGGATATATGACATGTCTGGCGCTTACCAAAGGTGCAGATTACTGGACACACGGTTTTGCCGGCTCATCGGTAACCGACTGGAGGCTGTACGACGACATCTACACCGAACGCTATATGGACACACCTCAGGATAACCCTGAGGGATATAAAAATGGTTCAGTTCTGACATTTGTTAAAAACTACAAAGGGAAGCTTTATTTTAATCATGGCGACATGGATGATAATGTGCATATGCAGAATTCAATCTGGCTGATTTCGAAACTTCAGGATGAAGGCAAGACATTCCAGTTTATGCTATATCCAAACGGACGTCACGGATGGGCCGGGGCTAAAGCCGTTCACTCAGCGAACGAAAGAAATAAATTCTGGTTATCAGTTTTTTTCGGAAAATAGAACAAGCAGAGTGAATGAAGTTCTGGTTGGTATATTTTTAATGACGGAAACTATGTTAGTATTTTATTGTTGAAAAATTTTGAGTTGATAGATTAAGTTTTTTTACTTTGCGCATTAAAAAAAATTAATTATGATTCTCGGCATATTAAAGGAAAAAGATAATGAAAACAGAGTTGCTATGCTCCCTGGTGAAGTGGAAGTGTTGAGGAAGTCAGGCATAGATGTGGTTGTTGAGAAAGAAGCAGGGAAGAGGGCTTTTGCATTTGATGAACATTACATTAAAGCAGGAGCTACGACTGGTGAAAGGAAAGAAGTGATAGATAAATCTGACATGCTTGTTTCTGTAAATCCTCCTGTTGATATTGATATAACAGTCTTCAGGAAGGGACAAATTCTTTGCAGTCTGGTTAATCCTGTTGAAAACAGGGAATGGCTTGAAAAGGCAAGGGGGCATGGTCTTACTATCCTTGCGCTGGATCTTATTCCCCGTACTACCAGGGCTCAGTCGATGGATGTCCTGTCATCAATGGCTACTATTGCCGGGTATAAGGCTGTGATACATGCCGCATTATTACTTCCAAAATTTTTCCCCATGTTTATGTCTGCAGCAGGAACTACTAAACCCGCTAAGGTACTGGTTCTTGGCGCCGGAGTTGCGGGATTGCAGGCACTTGCAATAGCAAGAAAACTTGGTGCCGTGGTTGAAGTTTTTGATGTAAGGTCGGCTGTAAAGGATGAAGTGAAAAGTTTAGGCGGAAAATTCATCGAAGTGGAAGGCGCTGTTGAAGATGCCTCTGCGGGAGGTTATGCAGTTGAGCAGACTGAAGAGTTTAAGAAAAAACAACAGGCAATGATTCAGGAGCATGCTGCTTCGGCCGACGTTATAATTGCTACTGCGCAGATACCCGGAAAAAAAGCACCTCTTCTGATTCTTAAGGAAACTGTTATGAAAATGAAACCGGGATCAGTTATTATTGACCTTGCAGCCTCAACAGGCGGTAACTGCGAACTGACTGAAAACGGGAAAACAATAGAAGTGAGCGGAGTCAGAATTATCGGTAAATCCGACTATCCCTCAGATATGCCTGCAGATGCCAGTAAAATGTTCGGGGCGAATCTTTTAAACCTTTTAAAGATTTTGGTAAACAAGGAAGGTAAATTAGAACTTAACCTTGAGGATGAAATAATTAACGGCACAACTGCAGTTCATGATGGTCGTTATATAAGTCAGAGAGTTAAACAATTACTTAACATTTAAAAGGAAAATCATAATGGAACAAATTCTTACTTTTTTTCTTGATCACAGAGATTCAATCTTTCTTATTATTCTGGCGGTATTTCTTGGTATTGAAGTAATAAGCAATGTGCCAGCTATTCTCCATACTCCTTTAATGTCAGGAGCAAATGCTATTTCCGGTGTAGTAATTATTGGTGCGATAATAGTGATGGGTCATGCCGATACAACAGTTTCAATGATACTCGGTTTTCTGGCTATAGTTTTTGGTATGCTGAATGTGGTTGGAGGGTTTGTTGTAACTGACCGGATGCTGCAGATGTTTAAAAAGAAAAAGAAGTAATCAACATTAAATAATCGCTATTAATGAATCAGATACTTGCTTCAGGAATACTCGAAATTACATACGTTATTGCATCAGTAATGTTTGTATTAGGGCTTAAATTACTCAGTCATCCTGAAAAAGCCCGCACAGGAAATTTTATTGCTGCAATAGGTATGACAATGGCAATTATTGCGACCATTATTTTTCATCAAAAGGATAACAGACCGATTGGTAATATTGGATGGATCGTATTGGCTATGATTGTTGGAACAGTGGCAGGATGGATTATTGCCAGGAAGGTTAAAATGACGGCTATGCCTCAACTTGTATCATTTTTCAATGGAATGGGAGGAGCGGCAGCAGCACTTATTGCTCTGATCGAATTTCCGAAGATAAGTCCGGAACTTATTACAAAAAGCGGCATGGCAAATGGCTATGTGTTGTCTATACTGCTGGCACTGCTGATAGGAACAATCGCATGGTCGGGTAGTATGATTGCCTATGGTAAGCTTGACGGATGGATAGGCGACCTGAGGGTAAAAGCCATGAGGTATGTGAACACAGGAATATTAGTTGTTCTGATTGGTTTCATTGTTTTCATAATGACACGAAAAGTTGTTGCCAGTGTCGAACTTATGCCTTATTTATATTTAATGTTTGTTCTGACAACAATTTACGGTGTTCTTTTTGTAATGCCAATTGGTGGTGCAGATATGCCGGTAGTTATTTCGCTTTTGAATTCATTTTCAGGCCTATCAGCATCAATGGGAGGATTCCTCTATAATAACCAGGCAATGCTTATAGGTGGTATCCTTGTTGGTTCTGCCGGTACTATACTTACAATACTTATGTGCAAGGCAATGAACAGGTCACTTTTGAATGTAATTGCTGGGGTTTTTGGCGGTGGAGGAAGAGGTGTTGAAACAATAGGTACTATTAAGGAAATAACACTTGCCGATGCAGCAATTCTGATGAGTTACTCCAAAAAGGTTGTCATAGTCCCGGGTTACGGACTTGCGGTGGCACAGGCTCAACATGTATGCCACGAACTGGATAAGCTTCTTGAAGAAAAAGGAGTTGAGGTAAAATATGCCATTCATCCGGTAGCGGGAAGAATGCCCGGTCATATGAACGTCCTCCTTGCTGAGGCAGACGTTCCTTATGAAAAACTGATTGAAAGTGATGAGATTAACCAGGAACTTCCAGACACCGATGTGGTAATAGTTATAGGCGCTAATGATGTTGTCAATCCGGCTGCCGAGGACGACCCCTCAAGCCCGATATACGGTATGCCTATTGTCAGAGCCCGCGAAGCAAAAAATATCATAGTAATGAAACGCGGAATGGGCAAAGGCTATGCTGCAATAGAAAATCCTCTTTTCTACCACGATAAAACAAGAATGCTTTTCGGAGACGCAAAGATTACCCTTCAGAATCTGGTGGCGGAAATTAAAAAACTCTAGAAAAAACCGTGTCATTTTTACATATTTATTATTTGTTGATTTTTGAAAAAGTAATAAATTTGTATAAATGACTCTACCGCATGCTTCAGTTAAGCAGTAACGGGAAGTTATGGTTATTATTAACAAATACTTGTTTACATGAATATTTTTGTAGCCAGACTCAGCTCAAAGACCCGGAGTGAGGACCTTGAGCGACTATTCAGCAAGTTTGGCGAAGTAACTTCCTCAAAAGTTATCATCGACAAACAAACCGGCTTTTCCAAACGCTACGGCTTCGTTGAAATGCCTGACGACCAGGCAGCATATGAAGCAATCGAGAAACTCAACAATACTGAACTCGACGGCAGTCAGATTGTAGTTAAAATGTCAGTTCCCACGCAAAGGAAAAAAACCAGACGTCGGAGGAACGAGTCAGGTAACACGAGGTGAACAATCCACACTCATTGTTTATCCATAAACCCGACATCTATCAGAGGGAATTCCGTTATCCTGAGTTTTGCTGAACCATAAGGTACAAGTATGATCATCTCAGGCTCTCCTGTACTTTTTACGGGAGATAACGGAGGTATGTCCGCCGAGTTGTTCCTCATTCCCCATTCCGGTATCTTTATGCCGCGTGTTTTAATCACAACAGGCGGATCGTAACTCCAGATAACGTATTTTGACGAATCTTCATTCCAAATTATGTCACCCCTGTCAGCAAACGGATATTCCGTAATCGGATTTTCAGTCACTGCAAAAGAAATATCCGGCTTGCTCAAGTCAGCGAAGAGACCATAATTCCAGTTGCTGAGAGGATAAATCTCCCAGTCAACGCTTCCTTTATAACCGGGATTATCGTAATTGAGCTTTGTCTTCCGGTATTCCTTTTCAATCCTGAGTGAGAAATAAAGAGGTCCTCTTAGAATTGCTACTGAATTATTGTATCTTCTTTCAAATCTGGTTATTAAAGGAATGTCAATTTCAACCAAATCACCGTCCTTCCACCTTTCTGCAAGTTTGATTGTGCTTCCCGCCAGTGCCGTGGAAGTTTTATTCCTGTATTTTATTGTGACCGATTCTGCCCATACAGGTATTCTTATATAAAGAGGAAACTTAACAGTTTTTTCAGTATTGATTTTTAGTTTAATACTCCCTCTGAAAGGATACCCGGTGTCTTCGGTTATTGTTACTTCTTTTCCTCTTCCTACCGTTGCGGTTACTTTTGAAGGGGCAAAAGCAACAGCTATCAGACCATTGTCGTTTGTTGCCATCCAGAGGTTCTGAACAAATTTCGGCCACCCCTGATGCATGTTTGCAAGACAGCACGCAAAGTTGGGCATCAGACCATAAATGTTTGACTGGTCCCGGTTTGTACTCCAGTCTCTTTTTGCTACCGACACGAGTACCTGATTCGACTGCTGGTCGTACTGGTGAGCCCACAAATCGGCAGTAGTTGTTCCGGGAAGTGAGTTATAGGCAAGCAGTTCGAGACGGTCGGCAAGAGAATTTTCACCGAAAATCTGATAGAGTTCACCAAGTGAAAACATGTATTCCACTACTGCACAGAGTTCCGTACCGCGGTCCGGACTTTTACCCGAGAGATGCTCATCGCCTGAAAATCTTCCGCCTACCTGTCCGTGATTCAGATCATATTTACGTATTCCCTCAAATACTGCATTTTTATATCTTGCTTCGCCCGATTGCTGGAACCAGAGGCCGGGATATTTTATAGCCATGGCATTGTTGACCACATGAGCGGTTAAGCCTTCAGGTCCCCAGTTAAGGGGAATTCTTTTTTCACTCCAGGCGGCAGAATCCCACGGGAACTCTTCATAATAGGCAGTCCAGTCACGGCTGTTTTTCTGTATTGATTCCAAAGTCTCCAGAATCCATTTTTCTCCTGTTTGCCGGTAAAGCCAGTAACCTGTGACAGCATTTTCCATTGCCCGCACTCCACGCCAGTCTTTATCGGGCCAGTCGGGCGGAGTATAGTGCAGGTACCTGAAATATTTCAGCAACACATCAATTGCTCGGTTATCGGAGGTTGCCTCGTAATACTGCATCAGCACCTTGTTGGCTACTGCAAGCGGCCATCGGTCTTTATTCTTTGCAGGTCCGTACCAGCCCGAATCAGTACTGCTTGAAATTATACTTTCGATCCATCCTTTAACTTTGGTAATCAGTTTTTCATCCTCAAGAAGATAAGCCAGCGGGACAAGTCCGTCGAGGTAATAAGGACCCCGTTCCCATGCCTCCCCGTCGCCGCCCCTCCAGGCTGAATTTACCAGGTCGGGCCAGAAGTCATCGAGATTGCCGGTAAGCCCGGCAGCCTGTATCTCAAGCTGCCGTTTCAGCCAGCCTTCTGGCTTAATCGCCCCAAGAGGCAGTTTTATATATGCATTCTTTAACAGAGGCTCAGGGTTGTTCCTGTAAAACCTGTTCTCTTTTCTGCCTGTGCAGGAAGCTAAGACCGATAGGATTAAGATCAGGAATATTGTTGATTTTGGGTTCATGGAGGTATTAAATTATATCGTTATGTCGTTAAGTTGTTATGTTGTTAAGTTGTTATGTTGTTAAGTTGTTGTGTCGTTATGTTGTAAAATTATTGAAAATCATGTCATCTACTTATTATCAAGGGGGTCTTCAATTATCTGCAGCATATCGAACCATGCTACTCCCTGACCAGGCATACGAAGGAGTACATTTATTTTTATTTCCGGAAGGGTATCCCGGGGAATTGTAACAAATGTTACGTATTGTCTCCATTCACTTCCGGGTACAAATCTGGCAAGGTGAAAATCACCTACGCCAACCTCTACATATTGAGGAGGATATTCAGATTTATCTTTATCCGGAATAAATCTTTGTTCAGGGTCGGCTTTTACCCACAAGGAGATAATATAAGATTTTTCCGGTTTTACCTTTACCGGAAAAAATCTTAGTGTCGCACCCGAGTTCTCCTGAGGGGTTACCATCCGTAATGAATAGTTGCCTTCGAATTTCACACGCGGGTCGGTGAAATATGTTGCTCCCCGGTCGGAACCCGGACGTGCATAGCATGCCGAAGGGATGCCCGGGCTTGACAAATCTTCAAATCCCGGATCTGACACAAGATTATTTCTGTAAGGTTTTATAATCTCTAACTGAGGATTGATGTCTATTCTGTACACCTGTGAACCGTAGGCTCCTATGTAGTCATTGATAATTCCTCCATTGACCTGTACCGTACGGTTTTCGAAAAGAACCCTTGCTTTGCCGGTAAAATTACGTTCAAGCGAGATTTGCAAAGGCAATGGTGTATTTGCTTTATTAACAGCAAGAATGAGCAATTGCCCCCGGTACATTTTCGAAGTTACGGCTATATCTTTCGATGAAGCTTTTACCTGAACTGTTTCTTCATCTGACAGAAGCCATGTAGCAATCGCATTAACTTCCATTGCAATGCGGCCACATTCATTCCAGGCTGCGGTTGATTTCGGAAAAGCATTCAACCCCTGTCTTATAAAGTATTGAATTCCTGTGGCGCCTTCAATAATTGCCTGCCACGTCATTGACCTTATCTCCTGCAGGGTGGGTTCACGGAGCCAGTGTTCACCTCCGCCGAAAGCCTGAGGAACTATCCATACCGGCATTTTACCCTCAAATTCCTTTTTCAGCATACGGGCAGCATTACTGGCCATAGTTACCGGGTAAACCGGAACAGGGTAGGGGTCGGCCATGGCAATATCCATAGCAGAGGCATAATCTTTTGCTTTTGTGAAAGGTGTCATAAAGACCATCGTGACGGGATGCCACGGGTCGGTTTCCTTGATAACCCTGTATATTTCCTCAAGCAGAGAAGGTTCGATATTATGTCCGTCAGGTTCATCGGCAATGTACCATGCAAGCAGGGCAGGGTGGTTCATAAAGAATTTTACCTCTTCAATCAGTAAACGGCGCTTCTCCTCATCGCTTAACCCTTTATTATTTCTGTTCACTCCTCCGCCGCCAGCCACCGACACGAGGTTATAGTTTACTTTCATTCCGAGCTGTGCACATCGGTCCATGTATTTTTTTCTTTCACTGAGTGTTTCAGGAACGATTCGCTGATAGGGAGAAATGAGATTGAATCCTTTTACAACCTCCTCCTCAGGAAGGGTTGGATGAACAGGTGAATAGGTATAGAATCCAAAGGGGAAGAAGGGGAGTCCGTTTACTATTAAGCCACCTGTAAGCCTGTCGGTTCTTACCTCATTGGATTTATGCTTCAGAAACATAATTTCAGCTGAGCAGTGGAAAATCTTTTTTCCGCTACCGGTAACTTTAATTTCAGCTTCTGCTTTTCCGGTTTTCCATGAAGTATCGGATTCGAAATTAAGGCGCAGTAAAGGTTTGCCGGGCCGCCCCTTCCATGCACAGATTGTATCACCATTATACCTTATGATTACATTAAGCTGCGAAGAAATATATCCGGGTGGCACGTGAAGCAGCATTTCCCCATGTTCGCCCGGCGAGTAGAAGCTGAACCGGGAATTTAATCTGAAAGAGGAGGAATCAATAACTTGACTGTATGAGGACAGGCATGTCCATATAATAAAACAGGATAAAATATATTTAATGTATCCGGTAAACATTTTTATGAAATCCTGGTAAAAATAATTTTTTAAAAATAGCAGGTACGAACCAAAAATACAATTTTAACCGGATGGAACGGCGGTGGTGGTTTTGGGGGTGGTATTGCATTTTTTGATTCGTTTTTTATTGGGATGAACGGCCGTTACCCCCAATATACCATTAAGGTTGTGTTTTTCGATGATTTTTGTTTCCTCTTCCGTTAAGCCATACAACTTTTACACCAACCCATCTATCTCCTGCTCCCATTGGCTCGTGTCGGCATTTTTATCCTGTTTCTTTGCCTCTAAAATTATATCACCAACACCTCAATCTTGAAAACGATAGGTTGATTGGTGGGGTGATTTTATTTCCTTTTATTTCTTTCATTAATTCTTGCTTTTAACATCTTTTCTCTAATACCGCCCTCTTTGATAAACAATTCTTCTAATTTCCTTATCTGCCTGTCAAGAAGGTAGTTGGTTTGGTGAATAATGCAAATAATTGTGTTTGCTTCTTCTTCTGGAGTATTCTTATCTTTCAAATAAGACAAGTATGACTTATATTTTTGACTTGAAATATTTCTTACTACCAGGGCCTGTTTATCATTTTTATCCCACAAAGATAATTTGTGCGTTCTCAAAAAATCTTTGTAATCATTAAGCAATTCTTCCAAACTGGCTCGGGCTACTCCCATTAGTTTAATTTCCATTTCCTTTGAAACACCGGAAACCATACTTCCTTCGGCTATATTTTGTTTACCACTACGAGCTGCCTGTATCATTTGGTCGTGGGTGCGGGAGCGTTTATCTATGTATTTATTACAGAAATATACAGTAGCATCATATACAATTTCTGCCATCTGATAAGACATTAGCTTTTGATAACCACCATGTGGAGGTATAAACCCCGGTTGATTTGTATTTTCCATTGTGCAAGCAAATTTTATTAAAATCTCTTAGCCCTTATACTCCAATCTTTTTAGGTAAAACTCTGAATCTCTAATTTTACGGTTTAATATTTCTGAAAAATATTTCTGATTATTGCCAGACATAAAAAAGTTGCATAACTGTTCAGAAGCTTTATTCATACTTTTCGATTAATATAAAAACAATAGAATCTGAAACATTTCTTAAAATTAATTTTGATAAGAACAACCATATTGAAAATCAGAATACAGTCTAAAATTTAGAAACCAAACCCTGATTAATAACTCTTTGAATATAAAAATACAATTAGTTAAATTACCAGACAAGTGATTTCATCCTGATTTTTTAACTGAAAATTCGCTTTAATATAATTTTTTAAATCACAAGCCAATATATCCACTGCAGATTAAAATCAGCTAAATTCGATAAATTGAATTGCTTCCATCGGGTTTCTGGTTGAAGGATGTGGTTTGATTATCAATGATTTAAGTAATTTTCTAAAAAATCTTCAAAATTTACAACATCCATTAAACGGTACGCTGTATCCGGCACTCTTAACTTCAGATCAGACCCATTGTATTAATTATTTATTACTCATCATTGCCTCGATAGTTGATAATCGCTGCTTGAGCATCTCAATCTCCGTTTTGAGTTCCTGATTTTCCTGTTTTGAAGCCTCAATTATTTTCTGCTGCTCCTTGATTGCTTCAACAAGTATGGATGTTATTGAGCCGTATTTTATTGAATAATGGTCATTTGTATTATCAACGACTTCGGGCAACACATTAATTACATCCTGCCCGATAAAACCTATTTGTTTGCCTTTTTCGTATTTTTCCTTATCAATCCATTCGAATTCAACTCCCTGCAGTGCACATACCCTCATGAGAGCATCAGGAATTGGTTTAATTGCTGTTTTTAATCGCCTGTCGCTGTCATTATACCAACCTGAAGTACCACCAGCTGTACCGTTTACAAAGAAAGTTCTTGAATTGGGATTATCCTTTCCCATTATTACCACCATTCTGGTAAATTCACCGTATATAAGCGGATAAGAGCCGATATAAAGCAGGTTGTTCGGATTTATTTCGGAGTATCCGGCATCGCGTCCGATAAAAACATTTCCGCTGCCTTCCTGTATATTAAATCCTGCAAAACTACCGATAGCCACGTTGTAACTGCCTGTTGTGATTTCCTGTCCTGCACATATACCCATTAAAGTATTGTACTGGCCGGTAGTATTTCCTTTCCCTGCTGATTTTCCGACAAAGGTATTCAGGCTTCCGCCGGCATTACTTAAGCCGGCTTCATGACCTATCATAACATTATACTGGCCATGACCGGCATAACCTGTCCTGTAGCCTATATAAACATTGTCATAGCCGACCGATGCATTGCGTCCGGCCTCGGTTCCGATAAAAGTGTTGGAATATCCTGCTGAATTACTGTATCCGGCTTCGTATCCGATGAAAACGTTATTATATCCGTTAGTATTGACAGGTCCGACCCTTGAACCTATGAAGACATTCTGGTAGCCTGAATAATTCTGATAACCGGCGCTATCGCCGATAAATACGTTGCTTGAGCCTGTTGAGCCGCTGGCACTTGAGTATCCTGACTTATGTCCAAGAAATGTATTACGGTTTCCTTTAGTATTGTTATAGCCTGCCAGAGTCCCGATAAAAGCGTTGCTTGAGCCTGTTGTATTCCTGTAACCCGACTGGTATCCTAGGAAAACATTATTGCTGCCTGAGATGTTATTGTAACCGGCCTGAAATCCTATAAATGAATTAAATAGGCCATCAGCCTGATTATTTTTTCCTGCCTGATAACCTATGAATGTGTTATACTGGCCGTTAGCAGAGGCCTGTGGAGTCACATACATAAACTCGCGTGAGTCTAAGGATTTGGAGGCATCGAAACCGCCTATTGCAAAGCCTCCCTTGTTTGCTTTTGACGGATTATTGTCAATGTTTATTCTTATACTGTCGGGGGATACCATCATAAGATTGACCGTTTCTCCTGATTTTGACGGGTCAAACCCGCCGATAGCGAAACCTCCTTTTACACCTTTACCATCAGTGTCCTCAATAAGAATTTTGATGCCGTTGTTATAGACTCCGAAGACCGGGTAACCATATTTATTTCTGACCTCAAAAAGCGGGGTATTGTCATCCCACGAAGATGATGGTTCAATCACCATCTTTCCGGAAGGTGATGAGGTTCCTATTCCGACATTCCCCGAAAGCCTGTAAATATTTGAACCTGAAGAAGTCCACTGTTCAGATTCCTTTGCTTTCATGGCATAAGGTACCGACCATAGTCTTGATATTCCCATGGTCTTCCAGCCACCGTAATCGATTTCAGTTTTCAGGAATTTTGGAGTCGTACTCCAGTCAATATCAGCAAATGTTGCAGCCGTTCCTTCCTGTCTTACTCCGCGTCCGAGAATCAATGTCAGCATACCGAAATTATTGGTAGTAACTGATGAATGGAGTTCCTGCCAGAAGATTGTTCCGCCAATAGAATCGGACTGGATTGTCAGGCGAACAGGCAGAGTCTGATTAGTTATCGGATTACCGGAAGCATCTCTTGCAATAGCCTGATAGTTAAATCCCTGAGGAACCTGGGCATTAATGTGGATACTGATGCTAAGAATAGAGCCGAGAATAAGAACAAGGAAGGTTCTTGAGTAAATGCGTTCCCGGTTTTTACTTTTTTTGAGATGAAAAGAAATAACCAGTGTTTTCATTGTTTTAACAATTTGGGGTTAAACAGGCACAAGTATCATAAATTAATATTCTGCAACCGCGGACGGCTGGTTAAACACCGTGCAGAATCATTGCAATTTATGATAAATAGAAATTTCTGTCAAGATTTTTTTGACTGATGGAATTATTTAATTGACAGATAAAATTTAACAGGGTCGGTTATTTATAAAAACCCTTTAAGCATCAGAATTTTCAATTTATATTATGATGATAGACGTTAGTCAGGGTGTGTTCCTGAGGAACAGGTCAATTTCTCTTGCTGCCTTTCTTCCGGATGCAATGGCATTAACTACCAGACTGGCACCTGATACTGCGTCTCCGGCTGCAAAAACTTTAGGGATGCAGGTTTGGCATGAGTTGTTTACTTTAACATTTTTACGGTTATCAAGTTCGATTTTCAGTTCTTCGATAATTCCTTCAATAACAGGATGTAAAAAACCGAGAGCAAGAATTACCATGTCGGCAGGGATTGTTTTTTCTGAACCGTCAACAGGGTGCATTTCATATTTTCCGTTTGTTTTTTCCCATTTTACTTCCTGGACGACAATACCTGAGATGGAGCCATTTTCGCCCAGGAATTTAATTGTATTGAGATTCCATAACCTTTCACATCCTTCTTCGTGTGAAGTTGAGGTTTTAAGGGTTTTGGCTACATAGGGCCACGGGTTGTCGGGTGTTCTGTACAGTGGAGGTTGAGGTAATATTTCGATTTGTGTTACACTTGCGGCTTTTTGTCTGATAGCCGTACCTACGCAGTCTGAACCTGTATCTCCGCCTCCAAGGATTATGACTTTTTTGCCTTCTGCGCTTATTCTGATATTTGGAGGGATTACTTCTCCGTCGTTCACCTTATTTTGTTGGGTAAGGAAATCCATGGCAAAATAAATCCCTTTCAGGTTGCGGCCTTCAATATTGAGGTCTCTGGGTTTCATTGCACCTATTGCCAGGCAAACAGCGTCGAAAGAATCAAGCAGCACCTTTCCGGGGATATCTTTTCCTATTTCGGTTCCTGTTCTTATTTCCAGGCCTTCGAATGTCATAATTCTGAATCGTCTGTCGATAGTCACCTTGCTAAGTTTAAAGTCTGGAATTCCGTAACGCAGGAGGCCTCCGGGTTTATATTCTTTTTCGAACAGGGTAACGAGGTGTCCCATTTTATTCAACAGGTCTGCAGCTGCCATTCCAGCCGGGCCGCTACCGACAACTGCAACCTTTTTTCCGGTACGGGTCCGGGGTGGTTTTGGTTTGATATATCCTTCATTAAATGCTCTTTCAACGATGGCGACCTCGTTTTCACGGATTGTTACCGGTTCATCGTTAATATTGAGGACGCAGGCGTGTTCGCAGGGAGCCGGACATATCCTTCCTGTGAATTCAGGGAAATTGTTTGTTTCATTCAGCCTGTCATATGCTTTTTTCCATTCGCCTTTCCAGAGGAGGTCGTTCCATTCGGGTATTATATTATCGAGGGGGCAGGCCCAATGGCAGAAGGGGGTTCCGCAGTCCATACATCGTGAGGCCTGGAGCATGCGGTCGTCAGTATTGAGTACCTGTTCAACTTCGCTGAAATCGTATATACGTTCAAATACCGGTCTGTTTCCTGCCTCTTTGCGTTTGATTTTCAGAAATCCTGTGGGGTCAGCCATCTTATTACTATTTTAATTGATCATAAATTGTTTTTAAGTCAGATTAGAAAAATTATTAATTAAAAAATTTTATTATTTAAAAATTTTTACTTTTTGATATTTTATACTAATTGATAATTTTTATTATTTGATAAAATTTTCTATTTGATAATATTTACTACCTGATAAAATTTATCGTCTGATAAAAATTTTAAATCTGATCTCACTCCAACCATTACCATTTCCTTATACATTTTCTTCTTATTATTATAATTTTATTTATCAGTCATATATTATGCCTTAAATTGAAAATATTACCCTGAAAAAACTTAAAATTCATAGTTTATTAATTTTTTCTTGTCTTCCATTTATTTTTATCCTCCCCTTATAAATTCAACATCAAGCTCCATATCTGCAATCTTCTTTTTAATCTCTTCAAGTTTCTGTTCCTGCAATACCTTCTTATAATCATAAGGTATTATTTTGATGAACATTTCAAGATACCTTTCAAAGTCATCAAGTATCTTTTGAGCCTTCTTACTGCCTGTAAAGTAATAGTGTCGTGCAATAAGACCCTTCAATTCATGTACATCACTCCTGTCTTCCACAAGTGAAAGCTCAACCATTCCCATATTACAACAGTAATCAAAATTTCCGTTTTCATTTAAAACATACGCAATACCGCCACTCATTCCTGCTGCAAAATTATTTCCCGTTGTACCCAGAACAACAACTCTGCCGCCTGTCATATATTCACAACAGTGATTACCTGTTCCTTCTACAACTGCAACTGCGCCGCTGTTCCGTACCGCGAACCTTTCTCCTGCAACACCACAAATATATGCTTCCCCGCTAGTGGCTCCGTAAAGTACGGTATTCCCTGTTATTATATTTTTATCTGGTTCGAAGGTTGATCCTTCAGGCGGAACCACTATTATCCTTCCTCCCGATAACCCCTTCCCAAGATAATCGTTTGAATCACCTTCCAGCCTGAACTCAACTCCTTTTACTAGAAAAGCTCCAAAGCTTTGACCTGCCGAACCTTTAAACCTGCATTTAATTGTCCCGTCAGGCAAACCTTCAGAACCATACAACTTTGCTATTTTGCCCGATAACATAGCACCTGTTGCCCTGTCAGTATTTCGGATCTCTTTTTCAATTTCAACGGGCTCTTTTTCATAAATCGCCTTTGAAGAAAGTGAAATCAATTCATGATCTAGAACATTGTCAATAGGATGATGTTGTTTTTCAACACATTTTACAGGATGTATTTTAGCCTCTGAAGGCTGATATATGATTGGATTCAAATCAAGCCCGGAGGTTTTCCAGTTACCAACTTCGTAGTTCCTTTCAAGCAAATCTGAACGACCTATTATTTCATCAAGTGAACGGTAACCCATTCCTGCAAGAATTTCTCTTACCTCCTCTGCAAGAAATCTGAAATAATTCACCAGATAATCGGCTTTCCCCTGAAATCTTTTTCTAAGTGTTTCATTTTGTGTGGCAATTCCAACCGGACAGGTATTCATGTGGCATTTCCTCATCATAACACATCCAAGCACAATCAGCGCAGCTGTTGAGAAACCAAATTCTTCAGCACCAAGTAAGGCTGTAATAACGATGTCCAGCCCTGTTTTAAGCTGGCCATCAACCTGAAGTTTTACTCTTTTTCTCAGGTTATTCATTACCAGAGTCTGCTGCGTCTCTGAAAGACCAAGTTCAAGTGGCAGCCCTGCATGACGGATGGAGGAGGCCGGGCTTGCACCTGTCCCGCCTTCAAAACCGCTTATGGTAATAATATCAGCCTTTGCTTTTACCACACCTGCTGCAATTGTCCCTACACCACATTCCGAAACGAGTTTCACGCTTATCTTTGCTTCAGGGTTGACGTTTTTCAGGTCAAAAATCAGCTGGGCCAGATCTTCAATAGAATATATATCATGATGCGGCGGCGGCGAAATTAGAGTAATACCCGGAATTGAATACCTGGTTTTCGCAATAATTTTGTCAATTTTATGTCCGGGTAACTGTCCGCCTTCACCCGGTTTAGCTCCCTGTGCAATTTTAATCTGTATCTCATCGGCATTTACAAGGTATTCGGTTGTAACACCGAATCTTCCGCTGGCAACCTGCTTAATTGCACTTCTTGTACTTGTTCCGTCAGGCCTCGGTTTGAATCTTTCAGGGTCTTCACCTCCCTCACCGGTGTTGCTTCTGCCTCCAATAAGGTTCATGGCAATAGCAATGGTTTCATGTGCTTCCTTGCTTATTGATCCAAACGACATTGCACCTGTGACAAATCTTTTCATGATTGATTCGGCAGGTTCAACTTCCTCAAGGGGAACCGGGGTGCCCTGTTTTACCTTAAGTAACCCCCTCAGAAATAACGGACGTCTGTTATCCTCATTAACCTTATTGGTAAATTCCTTGAACTTCCTGTAATCACCAGTCCTGGTACTCCATTGAAGCAATGCAATTGTTTCAGGGTTCCAGGCATGATATTCCCCGTATTTCCTGTATGAATAAATTCCTTCCGGCAGGTTAACGGAAATGCTGCCCGAAAAAGCCTTATTATGAGTAATCATAATTTCTTTTGTAATTTCTTCAAAACCAATCCCTCCAATCCTTGAAGGTGTTCCCTTGAAATACCTGTCAATAACCTCCCTGCTTATTCCAACTGCCTCGAAAATTTGAGATGATCTGTAACTTCTCAGGGTGCTTATACCCATTTTTGACATTATCTTCAAAAGTCCTTTACTGATGGCATTGATATAGTTTTCTTCAGCTTTCTGATAATCAAGTTGCATTGCTTTTTCCTTAACAAGCTTTTCAATAATTGCAAAGCTCATGTAAGGATTTATTACACTTGCACCATAACCGAACAGCAGAGCAAAATGCATTACTTCACGTGGTTCGGCTGATTCAACTATTATATCAATCTGCATCCTTTTCCTTTTTTCCACCAGATAATGATGGACAGCCGAAACCGCAAGTAATGACGGAATAGGTGCATGATCTTTATCAATACCTCTGTCGGAAAGGATAATGTAATTTTTCCCTTCATCAACTGCCTTTTCACAATCAATACAGAGTTGTTCAAGAGCTTTCTTCAACCCTTCGGCACCTTTGCTTACCTCAAAATGCATCTTAAATGTCGAACACGAAAAGCCTTTGTACTTCAGATTTTTTATAATGTTGAAGTAAGTATTTGATATTACAGGTATTTTAAATTTGACCATTTTTACATGATGAGGAGAACTGTCGAGCAGGTTTTGTTGCAGGGAACCAAGGTAGCCCGAGAGTGTCATAACAAGTTCCTCTCTTATCGGATCAATCGGTGGATTGGTAACTTGTGCAAACAACTGCTTGAAATAGTTGAAAAGATTATAAGGTCTTTCTGAAAGAACGGCAAGAGGAACATCATTACCCATGGAAGCAATGGGTTCCTTACCAGTAGCAGCCATTTCCAGAATAATCCTTTCAATTTCTTCTTTGGAATAATTAAATGTGGTAAGATATTTGTCATACTCTTCACCGAGGTCCGGTGACAGATGATGCCCGGTCTCAATATCTTCAAGCATGACCTGATTCTGCTCAATCCATTTTCCGTATGGAAATTCGGAAGCAAGGCGTGCCTTTATTTCATCATCATAATAAATTTTCCCTTCTTCAGTGTCAATTAAAAGTATTTTACCTGCTCTGAGTCTTCCTTTTGCTACAATCTTATTAGGTTCAAACTGCATGACACCTGTTTCCGACCCCATAACAATTATGTCATCAGATGTGATGGTGTATCGTGATGGTCTGAGGCCATTACGATCGAGCATACCCCCGATGAAACGTCCGTCAGAAAACACCAGGGAGGCCGGGCCATCCCACGGTTCCATAAACGTAGCATGATAATGATAAAAATCCCTCAGTCCGGGCGGTATGGGATTTTTAATGTTAATTGATTCCGGAATAAGAATTGACATTGCATAGGGCAAGGATTTTCCGGCCATTACAAGAAATTCCACAACATTATCAAGTGAGGCTGAATCACTTTTGCCGGGCTCAATAATCGGAAAAATTTCTGATAAATCACCAAGTAAATCAGATTTCAGTATTGACTCCCTGGCTTCCATCCATATTCTGTTTCCCCTGATTGTATTAATTTCACCGTTGTGGGCAATAAACCTGAAAGGTTGAGCGAGATCCCAGCTCGGAAATGTATTTGTACTGAACCTTGAATGAACGAGAGCAATAGCACTTTGAAGTCTTTCGTCCCTTAGATCCAGGTAATAATCCCTGAGCTGATGGGATGTCAGCATTCCTTTGTAGACAAGAACACGGGTTGATAAACTTGGTATATAGAAGAAAGATTTTTGTTCAAGACCTGACTCCCTGATTATTTTCTCGGTAATTTTCCTTATTACATAAAGTTTTCTCTCAAGAGCATCAGATTCGCAATCTGATTCAATAAATATCTGTTTGATTACCGGCTCGGTAGCAAGTGCCAGTTCACCAATTGTTTCGTTATTGGTAGGTACGTCACGATAGCCGATAACCTTTGCTCTCTGTTTATTAATAACTTCTTCCAGAATTCTCAAACATTCATCAGCTTCATTTTTATTTTGCGGGAGAAAAATGAGCCCTGTTCCGAAATAACCTGCCGGCGGAAGTACATATCCCTGAATAAGATAAAAGTCTCTCGGCACCTGAATCATTATGCCTGCCCCGTCACCGGTTTTGCTGTCGGCTCCCTCAGCTCCCCTGTGTGCCATGTTGCATAGCACATCAAGCCCCATTGACACTATGTTGTGCGATTTCCGACCTTTAATATGGGCAACAAAACCTATTCCGCAACTGTCGTGCTCAAACTCGCTTCTGTATAATCCTGAATCATTTGGTCTCATAATCAATATTCTATGTGGTTCATTAATAACAAAAAGACCGTTCACAATGGCTGAGAACGGTCTTTGAATTCCTTTAAATTATTGCCATCCTCAGCCAGTCCACTGCCTCCTGAGAAGAAAAATCACAGAAAATATTAAATGAATCTTTGACATAGAACTTAAAACTTACGGCAAAAGTAATTATTTAACTTTAAATACAAAAGAAAAAATTATTTTTTACTTATTAACATTTGTTATGATATAAGTTGTATATAAATTTTTTATTGTTTGTTAAAAAGTTGTCTTTAAGGTATGTCAGTATTGAATTAACAGGTTCTGATTTAAGTAATTTTAAAATTGCTTTAAAGGTTTTAACTTTATAATATATTATATTGAAAATTGTTTTTTTCATTATGAATGAAGGCGGAGATCATATACAGCAAAGTAGAAGAAATGACAGAGAAAGGGCAGGTTTGGTAATATACCAAACTTACGGACGACGGAACTTTTTGTGAACTCTAGTGAGATGGAAAGAATAATTAAAATATCAAATAACCTCCTTGCACTTTCCCTTGATGCCGCCAACGACCTTTCAGATTTTATAAATAATGCGGTTCAGCATTCCCGGCATTTGAACATTGCACTTTCGGGAGGAAATACCCCTCGTACTTTTTTTTCAGTTCTGGGTACCCGTTTTTCAGAAAACACAGAGTGGAAAAATGTTGATTTTTTTTGGAGCGATGAACGCTGCGTCAATCCTGATGATAAGGAAAGTAATTACAATGTTGCAAAAGAATATTTTTTCGATAAAGTTAAAATTCCTGCATTCAGAATTCACCGCATCAGAGGTGAAGACGACCCTGAGAAGGAAGCTGTAAGATATTCGGAACTTATTAAAAAAAAGGTTCCTTTGCGGCTAGGCTTTCCTGTGTTTGATATTATATTTCTGGGTCTGGGGAAAGACGGACATATTGCTTCAATCTTTCCCGGAGATGAGAGGGTGTTGAATTCCGTAAAAATTTGTGAAGTTGCTATTCACCCTGAAACCGGACAAAAAAGAATTACACTTACCCTGCCCGTAATTAATAATGCAAACCGGGTAATATTTCTGGTGTCGGGTAAAGATAAAGCCGAAATTGTTACCGAAATTCTTAATGATCAGTTGAGTAAGCACTATCCTGCCGGCAGGGTCAATCCGCATTCAGGTAAAGTCTACTGGTATATGGATCTTGATGCAGCATCCCTGTTAAACCAGTATGCGTAAAAAAGATTGTAATTGTTAATAACTGATCTATCAAAGGCTTTTGTTGATAAAGTAATCTTCATAAATTTATCATATCTTTTTAAATCTTAAATAATTAAAACTATGTCGCACGAGAAACCAAAAGGTGAAACTAAGAAAAAGAAACAGCCTACCAAGACCCTGAAAGAAAAGAGGGCAGAAAAGAAAGCAAAGAAGGCTGAAAAAATGGGAAAATAGTTCTGCATTGATGATTTCTGAAGCCGGGAATTACTCACCGAAACTGTAATTACCGGAAGTACATTCCCGGCCTCATTTAAGTAATCACCGATTGAATGGCTGCCGTAAGAGGGAGACAAATAGTGGTTTTTTTCATCCGGTTTGATTAAATGTGTTTAGTAAAATTTCGAAGCAGTATCGTTTTATAAAAAACCAACCTTGCTCATCCATGACCGTTAATAAGAAAATATTTAGATAATCCCGCATTATAGCTGCTTTCTTAAACTTTTAATTCCATGTTCTGAGTAATTTCTTAAAAAGAAAGGTCTCTACCTGCAGCATATTGAAAATCATAAACTGAGAAAAAGAAACTTAGTTGCACAACTGTGAAAAAATAAAATACAGAAATAAAAATATTCAGGCTCCTTATCCAGGGTCTTCAATATTGTTTCATTTTTAAGAAAATCTATTACTAATTATATGAAGACGTATAATTTCTAAAAATAATTTATATAAAATTAGGAAATTATGCGAATCTAACTTATTTTTACCTTACACTGTTGTTAAAAATTTATGTTTCAGTAATAATATAATTAATTGTCAAACTAAAACCCATCACTATGAGTAACGGAACAACTTTTGATTTTAACGCATTTGTCAATGAGTCTAAGGAAACTCTGTTAAACCCGAAAAGCTATTTTTCCACTATGAAAACATCGGGTGGAATGGTTGAACCGCTTATCAAAGCTGTGATTTATGGAATTGTTGCCGGAATATTTTACCTTATATGGGGTTTGCTTCATCTGGGTAGTTCAGCAGGAGGCATGTTGCTGGGAGGGACAGTTGGATTTCTCGGGTTTATATGGGCCATAATAGGTGCAATAATCGGACTTTTTATTGGAGCGGTAATTATCCTGATTATTTCTGCTATCTGTAAAGGCAATACCGATTTTGAAGCATGCTTGAGAGTCTCTGCTTCGCTGATGGTCATTATGCCAGTAGCAGCTCTGTTAAGCTTTTTTATGAGCATCAGCCTTACTCTGGGAATGATAGTAAATCTTCTTATCTATCTTTATTCATTATGGCTCCTTTATAATGGCCTTGTAGAATCACTGAAGGCTAACGCAGGAACTGCAAAAATAATCATGTGGATTCTGGTTGCACTTCTTGTTCTGTTTACCCTCGCAGGCATGGCAACCAAAAGAGCAGCAGATAAATTTCTCAAAGATTATAACAAAGAAGCAAAGGAGATACTTAAAGATCTGGAGTAAAGGCAGGGAATTTTGCAGATATTGGCGGAATCCTCTTTCCTGTTCTAAAACAGGAAAGAGGATTCCATTTTTTGTCTGGTTCATGAAATTTGTTAAATGTTGTTCAGTCAACACTCGATTGGGAAAAATTCATATTAATTTTATTATATAAAAATTTGTGATGAAACGTGAATCTAATGTTCTAAAACATGAAAAGGGTTAATTTATTAATTGTCATGTTGATAATCTCTGGCTTTTTGAATGGTCAGAAAGGTTATCAATGCAGATGGCGTAGCAATTCATCAAGCGATTTTCAGTTGCCTGATTCATACTATTCATCATGGAAAAAAGATGCTGTTCTTTATTGCCTGACTAATGATGGCTCAAATATTTACCTTGATATGAAAATAAAGGAGACCCTTGAACAGAACAGGATTTTGAGATCAGGGATGACGTTATGGATTGATGCTGAAGGCAAAACCAGAAAGAGATTTGGTGTCAGGTATCCTATAGGTTCAGATTATTCAAGGATGGGCAGGAAGCCTGGCGAAATGCAACCGGGAACGCCTCTGTCAATGGCTAATACTATACAGCTTATTGGTTTCAGAAAAGAAAGACCTGCTTATATTCCCTCGAATGGTTCTGAGGGAATCAGGGGATCGGTAAAATATGATAATGATGGGAATCTGATTTATAGTCTTGTTGTTCCCATATCTGATATTGAAGGTTATTCAAAAGACAGCGGGAAAGTGCTTAGTATGTGTATTGAATATGGTGCTCCGCCTCCTGAGCTTTCAAGGGTTTCATCAGGTGTCCCGTCCGGTAGGGGAATGGGTGGAGGCATGCCATTGGGTGGAGGAAGTAGCGGCAGAGGTGGCGGTAGAGGTGGCGGAGGCGGAGGCGGAGGCCGTGGAGGCGGTATGGATTTACCCGGTGGAGGTATGCCCGGCGGAGGACTTCCAGGAGCGCCCGGATCCCAATATTCACCACCACCTGTGAATATCTGGGTAAAAAAAGTGACCCTTTTATCAGAAAACTAAAAGACCTGAAAAATGATAAAAAGCAAGTTTCTGAAATGGGTGAAAAATTATTATTATTTTCGAACCAAGAATTATTTTATGTATTTATTCTCAGAAAATAAAATCAGAAGTTATTTTGTAATTGTAGCCTTGACTGTGCTGTTTATTACAGCGGCGAGTATAAGAGGCACAATTAACCAGCAGGATCTTAAAGGGGCTTACTCTTTTAAGGAATTTGAGAGTTCTAAAAAGTGTAGAACCTGCCATCCCGGAATCTACGAACAATGGTCGCAGGCAATGATGTCGCAGGCTTATACACATCACTGGGATGAAATTGAGTATTTTGACCTTGCCGAAGCACATGCACAGGCAGTACCTGAATTAAGGGAGGCAGTTGACGGATGCAACGGTTGTCATACTCCTCTGGCATATATGAACGGAAAGCTACCGCCGCCAAGACCGGCAGAAAATTCAATGGCAAATGAATCCGTTTCCTGTGAAGTATGTCACCTTATTCAGGGCACACACTACGATCCGCCTTTTAATTACAGTTATATCATAAAGCCCGGTACCACAAAATATTCCGGAAGAAAACCTTCTGTTGAATCACCTGCCCATAAAATTGTGACAGATGACCTGTTCCGTACAACTGAGTTTTGCGGAATTTGTCATAATGAAAAAAATCCTTTCGGTGTTTGGGTTAAAAGCACCCAGCTCGAATGGAAGGAGGGACCCTATTCTGCACAGGGGGTTATTTGCCAGGATTGCCACATGCCGAAGGGTTATTATCTGAATGCCATTATGGGGAAACCATACGAGGATTCAAGACTGCATCTTTTTCATGGAGCCCATGATCCGGGGAAAGTAAGAGGTACAGTTGAACTCAGAATCGAACCTGATGTGAGAGAGGCTGAGCCCGGAGAAACCGTTGTTTTTACTGTGGCACTTTATAACGCAAAAACGGGTCATAAATTTCCGACCGGCTCGGTGGAAGACAGAATTCTCTGGCTTGATGTTACAGCAACTGATGCAAAAGGAAATAAATATCATCTTAATGTTGATAAAAAAGGATTTGAGGGTGAGGAATATACAATATCAGGTGATTATCTGGCCTATCAGGACATGGGAGTTCCAAAGAAATTAAGTGGTTTCAAAGGCGTCCGGCGTGACGGTATTCCTGCCGGAAACAGAATATTCCGAATGCCTTATTTTGATCCGGAAGGAAATATGACTATCATGCAATGGAACACCGCCAGGCTGGGCGTGGATTACCGCATTGGACCCCGTGAAACAAAAACCGAAAAATTTACATTCAGAATACCCCTCAATACATCACCGGGAAAAATGATAGTTACCGCCACGCTGAATTACCAGCTTCTGGTAAAACCTGTTGCAGATTTTCTGGGCGTTCCGGCTGAAGAGTCGGAAATTATTCAAGTTAACGACCATTCTACATGGATAACTATATTGCCTTAAACCTTAAATATATGATTATAAAATTGTACAAGATTTTCTTCCTGATTCCTGCTTTTATCATTTCCGTTGTTTTTTCCCGCGAAGCCTCAGGAATTCCTGCTTTTGCACGCAAATATCAGATTAGCTGCCAGGTTTGCCATTCACCTGTTCCGAGACTTAAACCCTATGGAGAAGAATTTGCCGCCGGCGGTTACAGAATGACAGAATATGAGTCACCCCGATACTTTGTCAGCACAGGTGATGATAAACTGTCGTTACTTCGCGAATTACCCCTTGCTGTCCGTATAGATGGTATTGCATCATACAACGGTGGCAACAGCGGAAAATTTGATTTCGGTGCACCTTCGGGAGTTAAACTGCTTTCGGGCGGTGAATTGTCAGAAAAACTCTCTTACTATTTCTATTTTTTTATGAGTGAAGGCGGTGAAATAGTGGGTATTGAAGATGCTTTCCTGACCTACAGCAATATCCTTGGAACAGGAATAAATATTTCTGCCGGACAGTTTCAAGCATGTGATCCTTTTTATAAAAGGGAAATAAGACTAACTCTTGAAGACATAGCAATATTAACCTCTGTTCCGGGCACGAGTAATGCTTCACTTAAATATGAGAGAGGAATAATTGCAGATTATGAAATACCCGGACTCGGTACAGGAATTGTTGCAGAACTGTTAAACGGAAACGGCATTGGAAACGGGGGTGAAGAACTTCTTTTTGATAAAGACAGATATAAAAACCTGCTTTTATATATTACACAGCCTTTAGGAAGAAGTTTTACTCTGGGTTTGATGGGTTATTTCGGCAAGGAAGAAGTAAGCGGAGCCCCGGTTACATTGCCGAGCCAGATAAAAATGATCGGACCAGTATTAAAGGCCAATTTCAATGAACGTTTTATGATTAACGCCCAGTACATTTTGCGTACAGATGACAGAATATTTGATGAAACACTTGGTACATGGGGAACGGGAATAAAAACACAGGGAGGATATCTTGAAGCGATTTATACACCTCGCGGTGATGCAAGCAAGTGGTATTTTACGGGCCTTCTTAACTGGGTAGAGTCAGATTATGACATTCTCGATTACAGGTCGGTTACATTTCATGTAGGCCATGTTCTCAGAAGAAACCTGAGACTGATATCTGAATACACATATCTTGAGGGTGAAGATAATTACGGAAAAATCAGTTTTGGCTTTGTCGCAGCCTTCTGAGCTAAGATAATTAAAACGTATGTTTAAGTGAGGCTGTTACATTGTGACAGCCTCGCCTCTTTCTTGCTATTTTTTCAGCAGATCCCTTATTTCAGTCAGCAGTTTTATGTCAGCAGGTGGTTCAGGTGGAGCAGGTGGAGTTGCCGGTGCAGCTTCCTGTTTCCTTCTTGCTGCATTTATCCCTTTTATCAGTAAAAAAATTGCAAATGCCACGATCAGAAAATCGAAACATACCTGAAGAAAATTCCCGTAATTCCATGTAACGGCAGGAGTTGTTTCAGTTGCAGCTTTCATAACAATTTTAAGGTCGGTGAAATTTACACCGCCGATCAAAAGTCCCAAAGGAGGCATTATAATATCGCTTACCATTGAAGAAACTATTTTTCCGAAGGCAGCGCCAATAATTATACCGACAGCCATGTCGATAACATTTCCCTTCATTGCGAAGGCTTTGAATTCATCAATAATTTTCATAGTAATTGATTTTAAAGGTTATATTTAAAATTTATAGGAAAATCCTGCCCCGAAAATTTCCTTGAATTGTATTCTTTTACCCGGAACTTCCCCTGGGTCAATGGTTCCGTTTTCATTCCTGTCGATCGGTATCAGAATGTTGTCGTCATATAACAGGTGTGTATTAAAGCTAACAGTAATATATTTGTTAACCTTCAGGGCAATAAGCGTTTCCCAGCTGACATCAATATTCTGCGGGTTATCACGGTAATTTGAGAAAAGATCAAGTTTTGAGGTAAATGAAACATTTTTAAGAAATTCTGACTTAAAGTCATTTTTAGTGTAAATTATTCTCAGATAACCGCCGATTTCACTTCTTAACTTATCCCCTGGAGTAACTCCGAATGCCCCTGCAGCCGAAAGGGAGTCATCTGTTACAATTGTTAATTTGGCAGTGACAGGAGCGAAGAATGCACTGAAGTTGGCATCCGGTTTATAATCCATTCCTGCGGCAACCAGAATATAAGCCGGAGCAAACAGATCCGAAATCTTTTTTGAAACATCTGGATATTTATATCCTGGTGCCATCTGGGTTTTCAGGTTAAAGAGAACTGCATAATAAAACCTATTGAAAGCCTCTCTACCGTATTTTGAGAGAAAATCAATCTTATCGTCAGTTTTAATGAAATCTGCATTTTTCCCCTGTTTTAGCAGACCATAACCGATGTCAAGCGAGTTATCAAGGACAGATTTATTTTTACGGTAATTGGCAAACAGGCTTAGCAGACCGTTAACAGCTAAGGAATTCTGTCCTCCTGCCGACCAGTTCTTCAGCGAAGTCTGGGCCAGGTTTACTGAAAATAATCCTCCAAGTCTCCATCCCTGTGTTGAATCAGCAGTCTGGGTCCTGAGAACTTTTTCGCCTTCTGTAACTTGGGCTGAGATTATACTTACAGGGAGTAATAGCACTGAAAAAAATAGAACCGATTTTGTTTTCATTGTTAATGAATTAAAAACATTTTAAGATAAAAAAATTATTTAATAAAAAAAATTACAATTTAAGCCTGCTCAGATTAATGTTAAACCATGGGGAAGTGTAATTGTAATCGAATAAAGGATTCGGAAATATTTCGCCTGTTGAGTAGTTTATGAAGCCCTTTATATACTGAGATGGAAGTGTGTAAACGGTATCGGCATTATCGTTCTTCTCAGGAGGTTTTTCAGTAAGTATGTTTTCATAATGGCAGTCTTTAATGCCTGCTTTTGCAATCTCATCGTTGTAATATTTAATTATTCTGTCGGAAATGCATATTACAACCACATAATCTCCGAAATATCTTTTACTGTTGTGTTTTATCATCAGATCAAGCCTGTCGCTTGTTGCGGGGAAGGCCGTCTTGTAAAATGATTCTGCAAATCTGAACCCTTCTTTAAGTATGTTTTCTGCATCGCTTCTTAATTTTGTGTAGTGAAGATAAATTTTTGCCCTGTCCTCATATTCAAACATAAACTTCATCACATTTTCGTCAAAAAGTTTTTCACTTCTTGGTTCATCAAAGCCTGACCTGCTTTCATACAGAGCTGTTTTTTTAAGAAGCGAATCGAACTGAATATCTCTTTTTATGAGCTTAATATGCAGATAAGCAATATATACTGCCAGCAGGAGTATTACTATCAGAAGAAAAATTTCCATTCCGCGAGTTTTATAAAAAGCTCCGGCCTGTTTTAGATAATAAAATTAGTTATTTTTTTATTAACTTTCTATCTGAATGTGAAATATATCAGAACCACCTTTTTTTCCTCAGGATGAAGTATCCGATTCCTGAAAAAAATGCTGAAATAAAGAAAACAAGCATAAAAGCTATTCTGGAATCTTCGAGGAAGTTTGGAACATTCATCCCGTACAGACTGGCAATAAGTGTAGGTATCATCAGCAGTACAGAGATGGAGGTGAGCCTTTTCATTATAACGTTCAGGTTATTAGATATTACAGAAGCGTATGCATCCATCATGCCGCTGAGAATATCACTGTAAACCTGGGTAGTTTCCTGTGCCTGCTTGGTTTCAATCTCAACATCTTCCAGAAGCTCTTCATCATACTTTTCTTTCTGGTTCTTTAGATTTTTTAACCTGTTTATTAATATGTCATTTCCTTTTATTGATGTAGTGAAATAGACGAGACATTTTTCAATCTGAAACAATCTCTGAAGGTCTTCGTTTTTAACAGATCTCTCAAGTTCCGATTCGGCCGACTTAATATGCAGATTTATCTGCTTGAGGTATTTCAGGAACCATACACTTGAGTTAAGAATAAGACGAAACACCAGATCGAAGTAATCTTTGTAATTAATGTTTTTTCTTACTGAATATGTGAGAAAATCTTTTATCAGCTCTGTTTCCACGTGGCATATTGAAAGAAATATTTCATCTTTAAATAACAGTCCCAGAGGAGCAGTCGAGAATGGCATTTTGGGGTTTCCGTTCCGGTAGGGGATTCTTATAATTATGAAATACCAGCCATTCTCATATTCAATACGTGGCCGTTCATCAATGTCTTCAAGGTCGTTTAAAAAAGATGCGGGTATATCGAAATTCTGAAGGTATTCTTTGTCGTCTGCAACAGGGCATTCTATATGTATCCAGCAGTAGGGTTCCCACTCTGCACATGGAACAATTCCCGTTGAGTTTTTAAAGAAAGTTCTCATAGTACAAGCCTCCATTATTTTATAACAGAGGTTGACTATGCAAACCTCTGTTAAAATTCAACAACATAAATGATAATCGTCCATGTCTGGAGTCAGTTTCGGGTCGCAAATTAGTGAATTTAATTTATTTTATAATTCAAATTCTAAAAAATATTTTTAAAAAATGTTATGAAATAAAAAATGCGGCTTTTTATGCCGCATTTTTTTGTATTCGCAAATTTAGAATTCATGCATTTTTGAATGCTTTCTTGCCTGCAAATTTTCCCGATTTACCAAGTTCACGTTCTATACGCATCAGCTGGTTGAATTTTTCTATTCTTTCACCTCTGCAGCCGCTTCCTGTTTTCAGATGACCAGCATTTACTGCAACGGTCAGATCGGCTATAAAGCTGTCGGGTGTTTCTCCGCTGCGGTGCGATACGAAAGCATTATAATTGTTTCTATAAGCGAGTTCAATTGTTTCCAGAGTCTCAGTTACTGTACCAATCTGGTTAAGTTTAATAAGAATTGAATTTGCAACTCCTTTTGCGATACCTTCAGCAAGAATATTTTTATTGGTACAGAAAAGGTCATCTCCCACAATTTCGATCCTGTTTCCAAGCACTCTGGTCAGGTTCTGCCATCCGGTCCAGTCATTTTCTGCCAGGCCATCTTCTATCAGTACTATGGGATATTGATTAACCCAGCTTTCCCACAGTTTTATAAGTTCATCACTCGAAATAAGCTTTCCTGTACTCTTGAACAGTTTGTATTTACCGTCTTCCCACATTTCACTTGCAGCAGGGTCGAGGCAGATGCTTACATCCGTACCGGGTTTGTAACCGGCTTTGTTAATGGCTTCGAGTATTACTTCAACTGCTTCTTCATTCGATTTAAGGTCGGGTGCGAAACCACCTTCATCACCGACACCGGTGCTGTAACCTTTGTTCTTCAGTACTGATTTCAGTGCATGAAAAACCTCAACTCCAATCCTGATTGACTCTGCAAATGAAGGTGCATTGTGAGGTGCAATCATAAACTCCTGGAAATCAACATTGTTGTCGGCATGTTTACCACCATTTATAATATTAAGGCATGGAACAGGCAGAAGATATGCGTTTGCACCTCCGAGATACTGATATAACGGAATTCCTGCACTTTCAGCTTCAGCTCTTGCATATGCCATTGATACTGAAAGAATAGCATTGGCACCAAGCTTTGATTTGTTGGGAGTGCCATCCAGTTCAATCATCAGATAATCAAGCTCACGCTGATTGGTGAACTCCTTACCAACGATAGCCTTTGATATTACACTGTTCACATTTTCTACTGCTTTGAGTACACCTTTACCATTGTAACGTTTCTTGTCACCATCACGAAGTTCACACGCTTCACGTTCACCGGTTGATGCTCCACTTGGAACCATGGCCCTGCCCATAGCTCCGTCTTCCAGCATTACAACTGCTTCTACTGTTGGATTCCCTCGCGAATCCAGAATTTCCATTGCAGATACATCAATAATTTTCATTGTTTTTATTGTTTTAGTTAATAATTCTATTGTTAATTAAATTATGTATTACTCTAATTATTTTAGCACCCAAATATAGTTTATTTTTAATGAAGAAAGTAAGTATTATTAATATTCTCTTATTTTGACCAGTTTGACCTGTTCCTGCCATAAATGAACCAAGCCAGAATAATTGCTGCAAATAGCTGAGCAGCAACAGAAAAGATAACAAGGCTGTTGATTGAAACATCATATAACAGTCCCATGATGGCACTGCCTGCAAACCAGAAGATGCCGAAAGAGGCATTGAACGTTCCGTAGGCTGTACCTCGTTTTTCCTGAGGGACTATACCTGCTATCTCAGCTCTCATAACTGACTCCTGAGCACCCATACCAATGCCCCATAGAATCATGCCTGCTACAGCAGCAGTACTGTTGCCAAGAAAAACAAGAGGAGCGAAAAACACAGGAATCAGAACGCCAGCCAGAAGTACTTTTATTCCGACCCTGTCGTATAGTTTTCCGATTATCAGGGCAGTCAGGGCATCGGTTGCCATTGCAACTGCATAAAGTACCGGAATAATGGTGTCGCTGAAGAGGGAGTCCGATTTGAAACGGAAAGCAATCAGCGGAAAATCGGCAAAGCCGGCTGCTACAAAAATTACTGCCAGAAGATAAACCCAGTATTGACGGGAAAAGCCTTTTGTATTGACTGATTTCGTTTTTATTTCAAGTTCACCGGGAGAGGGATAGAGATATTTACAGAATATCAATATTGCGAATGCTGTTATTGCAGGTATTGCCAGTACCGCGTAAGCCAGAGCATAGTTCTGGTTTCTGAAGAAAAGAACCGAACTAACCAGCAGGGGACCGGCCGTTGCACCAATCTGGTCCATGGCTTCGTGAAGACCGAAACCCCAACCTCTTCCCATTTTCTGAGTACCGAACGACAGCAGTGCATCACGCGATGGGGTCCTGATGGCCTTGCCGGTTCGCTCTGCAATCATTAAAACAACCGCTATTTCCCAGTAACCTGCAAGCGCCAGAAGAGGTACCGAAAAGAGGTTTAAGGCATAACCAGCTATCATCAGCAGCCAGTACTTCTTTGTACGGTCAGCCAACCAGCCCGACAAAAGCCTGAGTCCATACCCTATCAATTCACCTGCTCCAGCTACGAGCCCTACAGTGGTTCCGCTTGCACCAAGGATTTTTAAAAAAGAACCATTCAGACTTCTTGCTGCTTCATAAGTCACGTCAGAAAAAAGACTAACCAGACCAAGAAGTACTACAAACCTGACCGCTGTATCGATTTTAAAAACATGTTTCATTAAGAGCCTTGATTAGGGCTTCAAAATTATTTATAAATGAAAAAAATCAGTCAGATTTTTCTAAGATTATTACTTTTTTTTAAAAAGATGTATTTTAAAGGCTGAAATAATCATACATTATCCTATGAATCCAGTGGTTAAAAAATATGAGGGACTAATTGCTGCACCGTTTACGCCTTTAGATTCAAAGATGAATCTAAACATTGAAATGATACCTGTATATTACCATTTTCTCGAAAAGAACGGTGTAATAGGGGCATTTATAAACGGCACTACCGGTGAAGGGCCATCGCTTACACAGAAAGAAAAACAGATAAATGCCGAACAGTGGGCAAAATGTATGAAGTCGGGCGGAAAAGTTAGAATTATAAACCTTGTAGGAGGCACATCTTACAAAGAGTGTATTGAAAATGCAATCTTTTCAAGAGAAATCGGAATTTCGGCTATTGCAGTTATCGGTCCTTACTTTTTCAGGCCATGTAACGAAGAAGCTCTGGCTGAATATGTTGCAATAATTGGTGAGTCAGTTCCGGATATGCCGGTATATTACTACCATTTTCCAGCCATTTCCGGAGTTAATATTAAAATGACCTCGTTTCTGCAAAGAATTTCCGGAATACTGCCCAATTTTTCCGGAATAAAATTTACTCATGAGGACTTAATGGATTTTATTGGCTGTCTTAATTTTAATGGTGGCATTTACGATATTTTGTGGGGGAGAGACGAGTGCATGCTCTCTGCCCTGGCAACAGGATGCAAGGGTTTTGTCGGAAGTACATATAATTATGCAGCACCACTATACCATTCATTAATAGAAACTTTCAGAAAGGGGAATATCGAAAAGGCTCGGAATCTGCAGTTTAAAGCTGTTGAGATGATCAGTCTGCTCGATAAATACGGTGGTATCGCTACAGGAAAGGCATTTATGAAATATGTCGGCCTCGATTGCGGCCTTTTCAGATTGCCTGTAAAAAACCTGACGCCTGAAATGTATGAAGCATTCAGTAAAGACGTTGAAAAACTGAACATTAAAGAATTTCTATCCGGTGTTTAATATCATTCCGATACTTAATATGTTGACAATAAATGAATATATATCTTCCATTTAAATGTTTTGATTTAAATTTTTCACATTTTTCAAATCAAACAGACGCGGTATTTTAATGATTAAATTCAAAAGTATATTTGACAGATTGTTTTTTTATTCTAAAAAGTTCTGATACTTTTGCAAGTCATAATCGTAAAGAAAGTTATAAATTCTTCCATTAATTGACATGAAATCATTTTTTTATGGCTAAAGGAGAATTAAGAATTCAAAAATCTATACTGGCTGGTCCTGAAAAAAAAGCACTGATATGGATTGCTGAACATTTGCCGCGATGGATAAATCCGGACAGCCTTACCACTATCGGTTTTTTAGGATCGGTTCTTGCCGGGGCAGGATATTTTCTGACAAATTACGGGAGAGGCTTTCTCTGGCTCTCTTCCCTTGGTTTTGTTATAAATTGGTTCGGCGACAGCCTCGACGGAACTCTCGCAAGGGTCAGAAAAATAGAAAGACCAATTTATGGTTTCTACATCGATCATAATATGGATGCTATAACAGCCCTTGTTATCTGCATTGGGGCAGGATTGTCACCGTATGTCTCTTTCTCGGCCGTTATGCTGATTCTTGCAGGTTATTACCTTCTTAGCATCTTTACATATATAAATGTCTATCTGAATGAAAAATTCGTAATTTCTTATTACGGATTCGGACCAACTGAATTGAGACTTGTTATAATAATTCTTAATTCAATATTTTTCTTTCTTCCCGGCGAAATTAACAGATCAATCACACTGCTGGGCATTAAAATGAAATATTTCGACATATTCGTTGCAGGTGTCTTCCTGATACTTCTGGCTCTTTATCTGTATTCATTTCTGATGGAAAAGAAAAATTACGAAAAATTAGACCAACAAAAATTCAGTAAGGAATAAATTATTCATTAACGCTTCTTTCCGCTCGCGGCGGTTTGGTTTTTATTCTTATTTGTATAATTTTAAACTGCATTCAGAAAACTAATCTGTTCTGTCATGGATGAACTGAATTCATTTCTCTTTGAGAAAGAAAAATTTTTTTTAAAAAGGATTAAAGCTGCTGTTAAATTCAGGAAGATCATAGTTTCTTCAGGAATGGTTATTAAAACTAAAAATAAAAGAATTTAAATGGTTTACAAATACAGGTTATGAATCTTATCGGCATTGATATCGGAGGAACAAAAAGCTCAGTCATCATCGGAAAGACAGATGATAAAGGGAATATTCAAATAACAGCCAGGGATACAATATCTACCAGGAGTTATCCCGATCCGTATAAAATGATTGAGAAGCTTCAGGAAATAGCGGATGAACTTTTGGAGAAGACAGGGACTGACATGAAATCTGTCAGGGCAACAGGCATCAGTTGCGGTGGTCCGCTCGATAACATTAAAGGCATAATTCAATCACCTCCAAACCTTCCGGGGTGGGATAATATTCCTGTTGTAAGACTCTTTGAAGAACGGTACGGCATACCTGCTTACGTTGAAAACGATGCAAATGCATGTGCTCTTGCTGAATGGCTTATGGGAGCAGGCAGGGGTACATCTAACATGGTGTTCCTGACCTTTGGAACAGGTATGGGTGGTGGTCTTATACTTAACGGTCGGCTCTACAGTGGTACCAATAATCTTGCGGGGGAGGTCGGCCATATACGTCTCGAGAAAAACGGTCCGGTTGGTTACGGTAAGGAGGGTTCTTTTGAAGGCTTTTGCAGCGGCGGCGGAATTGCTCAACTGGCTAAATCGGTCGTCAGGGAATACCTGAACAGCAACAGAAAAGTTAGTTTCTGTCAATCAATGGAAATGATAGATGAGATTGATACCAGAACAGTGGCACTTGCGGCAAGGCAGGGCGATCAGGCGGCACTTGAAATAATAAGAACCGCAGCCGAATATCTGGGTTACGGACTTGCCGTTCTGATTGATATACTGAATCCTGAATGTATTGTTATTGGCAGCATCTTTGCACGTAATGAAGATCTCTTCAGACCTCATATGGAAAGGATTCTGAAACAGGAGGCTCTTGCACCGGCCCTCGAAGTATGTAAAATCAAACCCGCAGAGCTTGGAGAATCGGTTGGCGATTATGCCTCATTGTGTGTTGCACTCTACAGAGATATGTTCTGACTTACCATACTTATAAACCGTTATTAAAATATACACAAGATGAAAAAGCTTTCTTCCAAAAGAAAAAAACAAATCTCCAGGCGCGATTTTTTCAATAATACTTTTGCCGGGATGGCTGCAGCTTTTTTTTATCCGTTGACGGAACTTCTGCCAACAGATAATATTCAGCAGGAAATAATTAAATGGCCTGAAGATGCTGTTAAATTCCGGTTTCACATGACCGGTCATGCTCATATTGACCCGGTCTGGCTCTGGCCATGGTCAGAGGGAGTGGCAATTGTCCACAGTACGTTCCGTTCGGCACTTGAATGGATGAAGAAGAATCCGGAATTCTGTTTTACTGCCAGTTCGGCACAGTTTTATGAATGAGTGGCTCATAACGACCCGAAGATGCTTGATGAAATCCGTAAAAGAGTGGAAGAAGGACGCTGGTGTATTGCCGGAGGATGGTGGGTGGAGCCCGATGTAAACATTCCGTGCGGCGAAGCAATGGTGAGGCAGGGCCTTTACGGACAACTTACTTTTCAGAGACTTCTCGGCAGAAAAGCAACAGTCGCTTTTAACCCCGACTCTTTTGGTCATGCCGGATCACTTCCTCAGATACTACGGCTTCAGGAAATGGAATACTATATCTTTATGAGACCTCAGCCTAAGGAAAAAACCCTGCCGGGCAACATCTTCTGGTGGGAAGGCATTGACGGCACCCGGATTTTTACTTACAGAATTCCAATTAGTTACAATGATACAAGTCCTGTTCAGAATCGTATAAAACAGATAATTGATCTTTACAGAAATGAGCCGGTTAGCAGTTTCCTGGGCTTCTTCGGAGCAGGAGACCATGGGGGAGGCGCAACAATGGAAAATATTGACTCAATCGAGAAACTTAAAAAGGAAAAAGGTGTTCCCGGGGTAATGTTTAGCACCCCCGAGAGATGGTTTAGAGAAGTCCATGAATCAAACAGCAAATTTCCTGTTGTAAGGGATGATCTGCAGTTTCATGCAGTTGGCTGTTATACTGCAGAGTCGGGAATTAAAAAAGGAAACCGTCAGGCTGAAACGGCTCTGATTTCTGCCGAGAAAATATGCAGTATCGGATCAGTTGTATGGGGTGCCGTTTATCCCGGTGAAGATTTTGAACAGGCATGGAAAAGATTACTTTTTCTCCAGTTTCACGACAGCCTCGCAGGTACATCATTGTATGAACACTCACAGACAGCCAGGGAAGGGTTCGGATATGCGGTTGACACTGCTGAAAATGCCAAATATCTGGCATTACAAAAACTGGAATGGCAAATACCCGCAAAAGATCCGGGTTCACAGTATTTTATAGCTTTTAACCTGCATACCTGGGAGGTGAAAACCAATGTTGAATACGACCTGAGCTGGCAGGAGCAAAAAGTCTCAACCGTGGAGGATACGAACGGCAATCCTTTGCCTTTTCAATGGACGGCAGGTTCTTCCGAAACAGGAAGCCGGAGAAAACTTATCGTAAACGTTTCAATACCTTCTTTCGGGTACCAACAAATAAGAGTGAAACAGGCCGCTCCATCCGATTTCAGTACAAAGCTTAAAGCGGAAAGTAATATCCTTGAAAATGAATACCTCAGAATAACGTTTTCTGAAACGGGAACTGTAAGTATTTATGATAAAGAAAACGATATTGAATTATTTGATGGCGGAAAAGGATGCAGAGCCGTTGTTATTGATGATCCGAGTGATACATGGAGTCACGACATAAAAACATTCAGCAATGAAATAGGCGTCTTTGGCAGCGCCTCAATCAAGATTCTGGAGACAGGGCCACTGAGAGGTAAAATTAGAGTAACAAGCACATGGGGAAACTCAACTCTTATAATCGACTGGTCATTGAGTGCAGGCTCTAAAAAGGTTGAAGCACTGGTTACACTCGACTGGCACGAACGTCTTAAGATGCTTAAGCTTTCTTTCCCTGTTAAGGTTGATAATCCTGTTGCATTAACCGAAATTCCCTACGGAGCTACCGAAAGACAGAAAGACGGTATGGAAGTGCCGGGGCAAAGGTGGATTGATGTTACCGGAACGAGTAAAGGTAAGATTTATGGACTCACTGTTTTCAACGATGCAAAATACGGCTACAGTTTCCACGGAAGTGATATGAGGATTTCGGTAGTCAGGTCTCCCGTTTATGCTCATCACGACCCCAAAAAACTGGATCCTGATAAGGAATATCTGTGGATGGATCAGGGTATTCAGACATTCAGGATGTTGCTGGTACCTCATAAGGGTAACTGGAAGGAGAACGGCATAGCAAGAATTGCGGAAGAATTTTCAACCCCTCCGCTTGTAATATATCAGGGAATTCATGATGGGAAAATGCCAGGAAGTGGTTCTTTCATAAAAGTTGATTCACCCGATATAGTGATTTCCGCAATAAAGAAATCGGAAACAGGCAATGATATTATAATGAGGGTGGTTGAAACGCTTGGTGTACCAGTCAGAGCCGGAATAAACCTTAAATTTGCAGGAATGTCCTGGACAGGCTCATTCAGACCCTTCGAAATTAAAACTTTACGTATTGATATTAAAACTGGTATTATAAAAGAGGTGAACTTACTTGAAGAATGAGATTCTGATTCTTTAAATTTCTTAACTGTCTGAACTCTTTTATTTACATCTTTGTGAATTTTTATTCTGCCAGGACATAGGCAAATATAAGCGGGGCAACTATTGTGGCGTCACTTTCAATGATAAATCTGGGGGTATCTTTCCCTATTTTGCCCCATGTTATTTTTTCATTAGGTATCGCACCACTATATGACCCATATGAGGTAGTACTGTCGGAAATCTGGCAATAATAACCCCATAATTTGCATGGTTCTTCAAGGTCCATATTAATAATCGGTACAACACATATTGGAAAATCGCCTGCAATGCCTCCACCGATCTGGAAAAATCCTATTGAACTGTCCTTTGAGTTTTCGCTGTACCAGTCAATCAGGAACTCCATAGTTTCAAGCCCCGATTTAATTATATTCGATGAGAGGATAACTTTCCTCTTTAAGAGAGAAGCAAAATAATTGCCAAGAGTCGAATCTTCCCATCCCGGAACAAAAACCGGAATATTTTTTTCACATGCCGCAACAAGCCACGAGTCTTTAGGGTCAATCTGATAGTCTTTCTTAAGTACTTCGCTTCTGATGAGCTGGTAGAAATACTCATACGGAAAATATCTTTTCCCTTCTTTCGAGGCTTTAATCCAGAATTCCGTCATGTGTCTTTCGATTTTTCTCATAGCTTTCTCTTCAGGTATGCAAACATCCGTAACCCTGCTGAGATGCTGCCTGTAAAGTTCTTCTTCATCTTCAGGGGAAAGATCTCTGTAATCAGGAATAAGTTTATATGAATTATGAGCCACCAGATTGAAAACATCTTCTTCTATGTTTGCACCTGTGCATGAAATGGCATGGATCTTATTCCTGCGTATCATCTCGGCAAGACTTACCCCGATTTCGGCTGTACTCATTGCACCGGCCATTGCCAGAAACATTTTTCCGCCTTGCGAAATATGGTGTGCAAATGCCTTTGATGCAAGTTTCAGTGTAAGAGCATTGAAATGCCTGTATTGATTATCGATAAATTCTTTTATGGCTTTATAATCGATTTTGTTAAACACATTATCCATGATTCCGGTTATTTTTGTTATTAATACCAGAGAGCCAAAATATATAGTATTGTTATCCGCCTCTGGTAATGATAAACTACTTGTTGATAAAATTAAGCAAAATTTTCAATTATTTTTTATTTTTTCTGGTTTCAGGTTCTTCTGTTGACACAAGTTTGGCACCGGCAAAAAAGCTGCCGTTTTTATTGAGTTTTACTATACTGAATCCCGTTTGTCTGCCCGGGACTAACTGAATTGTACTGATTTTTACAGTTATTAATTTGCCATTCAGAATTTTGTAACATTCATCACCCGGTTTCAGATTGCCGGTACGTATTTTATATTTTCTGAAAGTTGATTCAGGGTTAACCGAACACCACCCTTTCCCTTTTACATAATAAGGATGATCATCAGTATTAATATTCATTGTCAGATCGTCGAAGATTATTTTAACAAAATTATTATGCATGGCCGAATCGGTTCTTTCGACTATGTCTTCTTCAATTGTCCATTCAGTGATATTCACAGACATGATTTTGTCGCCCGGAATAATTTTTTCTATTGGTTTCGAACCACCATCGGCCATAATGACAGCTGTACCCCTTTCAAAACAATAAGGCTCACCAATCACTTGTGTTCCATACCGGACTTCAGGTTTAAGATTTTTATAAATACTTACCATCGAGGAGAGGATTATTGTGTCCTTCTCGTGGATTAAAGCAATTGTGAAAAGAGCCATGATTAATATGTTTCTTTTCATAAGCATCTTTTATTTAATATTTTCAGAATGCCTGCTATAATACTTACAGATCCGGATGATAAAATTTAATATATGTGTCGGACAGAACAAACTCAATAACCGTCAACTACGGCAATAATTCTGTTGGAATCGAGTTGCTGAATATTCAGGGTATGAATTCCGTGCATTGCCCACTCTTCTGCCCCGGCATGAAGGTTATAGTTTTCTCTGAATGGAATTTCCCTGTATCTGAAAGGAGTCAATTCTTGTATTTTAAATATATGTATTGCATTTCCATATACCGATTCGCAATCCATTGCAATTCTGAAAAAATCTTTTCCATTAAAATAGACGCCTCCGCCCGGGCGCCTGTAACGCTTGTCGCTGGTAATCGGACTGGCTGGATGTTCTTTCCATCCCTTGTAAATATTGTCCGAATAAAAAAGTAAAAGCTGGCTATTATAAAGTCCAAAAATATACCATTTTCCATCTTTTTTAAGAATAACTGGATCAACAAGAGGAGTATTCAGTATTTTGATTGGTTCCGACCATTCCTCGGGAAAATGGATTGCTTTATAAAGCAGGGTGGAACCAGAATTCTTTGCTTCCGGTAACATAAAATATTCTCCGTTTTCTTCAAATACATCAGGGAATGACTGATGCCATGGCTTATCCATTATTATTTTTCTGTATTCCCATGTGTGACAATCGTCTTCACTTACAGCGTAACCTATAACACCTTTATGGATTTCATATTTGTAGGCTTCAAAAAACATATACCATTTGCCATCTTTTCTGATAAAAAAAGGATCAGCAACAGAGCTTGCTCTTGTATCAGTGACATCACCTCCTTTTAAAACAGGATTATCCGGACGTGGCATTAAATTATACAGGTTTGTTCCTTCATAAATTGAAACAACAAACGGATACTTGTAAAAAGGTTTATTTTCTATTTTCTCACATCCAGTAAAAATCAACAGTGAACAATATGCTGCCATAACACATGGAAGTGATATTTTAATGAAATAAATTAATTTATCAATTCCATTATTATTCATAGCAATATGGTTGAATTAAATTCCTAACAGTTCCAGGGAAAATTTACAATGCAAAATAAAAATATTAAAAAATTAAAATAAGGTATTTTGAGTAGTCCGGTTAAACCATAAATTAATTGCCGTTGCCTGCAAACTCAATTACTGTATTTACGCGTTTCTGGACATGCTGGGTAAGCTCAGCAACACCCTGATCAAATACTGCAGGCGACGCCAGAAACGTAAACCCCTGTTTTTCCGACATAGCATACTTTCTGATAAGTTCTGCCTGCAGGTTTACTCTTGACGTAAAAGATGCTACTGAAAATGGATAATTTATAAAATCAAGAGTAAGTGATTTATAAGTCATCATGTATTGAGGGTCATCAATAATATAACGGATTAACGGCCATCCGCTGGTTACTTCAGTGAGCGGCAGGCTTAATGCACCGCCCTGCTTACCCGGCCTCAGCGATTCGTTATTGTCCCATGGAATCCACGTAAGTTTACCGTTGTCAGGATTATTGTAAAGGTAGTAGTTATGACTCATCTTACCGTAAGTGTCCCAGTTTTGCATTACAGTATTGGCGGCAAGCCATCTCAGAAAATGCGGTACATCAAATATTGCCTCCAGATTGGTTTTCCATTTTTCAGGATCGCTCAACCTTATTGGAGAATTGATGGCTTCATATAAAGCCCTTACATCGGAATAGTCGTTTGCTTCAAGGTTATTTTGCTTGAAAAACTGGAAAATACTATAGGTTCCACTGGCAAAAGTTGCGGCAGGACCTTCTGGCTTATAAAGATTACCACCTCCTTTAAACTGGGTTTTAATTAGAGTTTCTTCCGCCTCTTCTATAAGTGTATACAGACCGAAATATTTAAAACCTTCACCATAATCTATCCATAATTCACAGAATGCACACCGTGCCGACGGAATTCCAAACTCCCGGAAAAGGTCAGAGGCACTTTTTTCCCGCATAAGGCTTATATCATCGAATCCGTTCGAAAGATTTAATTGCTGAAAACCATAAAACCTCTGGTTCTTTATAGCAGGGTAACTGTTTTCAAATTCATCAAAATCGAGCTTGAAAGCATATTTTTTGATATTTCTTCTTACACATTCTTTCAGACTTGAATTTCCTTTGTATCTGATTCCTACTTTATACCATTCCTTCCCATTGTACCTGAAGGAGCATGGAACCCATACCGGTTCCCACCCAGGTGTTACGAGAAGTTGATTATTAACGTAGCGTATATTTGCCCTGAGGTCACCCTGCATCTTTGCCCAATCTTTTGCAGAAATAACAATATCGAACCTGTGAACCTTTCCTTCACAGAAAATAACATCATAACAGGGTGGAACGGAGTTACCGTGCGTTTCTTCAGTCCAGTCGGGTGTAACAATATACGATTCAGCCCATTCTTTTTTACATCCTGTTATAAATAAAATCAGAAGAAAGAATAATATGCCCACCCTGATCTCTTTCATCCTGTATTATTGAATGATTGCTACTACAAAAATAATAATAGATACAAAATCATAATGTTAACATATTATGAAAACATATAGTTTAAAACTACCCGTTGGGAACATGATAAATAAATCATAAATTCGGCCCTGTTTATGCCGGGAAAAAGAGAAAACGGAAAAAATATTCTTCAGGGCAATGTATTGTCAGCTCTGATATGGAGGTTGTTTGTAAGCATGTTGCTTCTCAGCCTGTCGAGGATTGGATTTTATTTTTTCAATCATAACATGTTTCCCGGAATTACTTTCGTAGAATTCTTTTCAGCAATTCGGGGAGGAATAGTATTTGACCTGTCTGCAGTGGTATATTACAACTCGTTATTTATACTGCTTCAGATAATACCGTTCGATATCAGATATAATAAAATTTATCAGCGTGTTTCAGGCTGGCTTTTTTATCTGGTAAATTTTCTGATGCTTTCGATGAATGGAGCTGATTATGTTTATTACAGGTTTCTGGGCAAAAGGGCTACTGCGGAAGTCTTCGGCACATTCAGAAATGAAACTAATCTTGTTCCTCTTTTTTTCAGATTTCTTCTCGATTACTGGCCTGCTACACTTTTTACAATATTCCTTGTTGTACTGATGGTTTTCTTATATACCAGATTCAGGCTGGTCAAGCCTCAGCCGCGAAATCGTCTGGTATATTTCAGTCTTAATTTTCTGGTTATCCCGCTTGCTATTCTGCTATCCATAGGTGCGGCACGGGGAGGATTCAGACACTCAACAAGACCGATCACGATAAGCAATGCTGCAAGATACGTGAGTAATCCGCAAAATGTTGGTATTGTCCTTAATACTCCTTTCAGCATCCTCAGGACATGGGGTAAAAAAGAACTGGTAAGGTATAATTTTTTCAGCGACGAAGAAATCGTGAAAATATATAACCCTCATTATAAACCTGTTCCGGATGGAGATTTCAGACATCTGAACATTGTGGTTATAATTATGGAAAGTTTTGCAAGAGAGTATATCGGTTTTTATAACAAAGACCTTTCGGGAGGTACTTATAAAGGATATACGCCATTCCTTGATTCACTGCTTTCCGAAAGCCTGACATTTGAGGTGAGCCTTGCAAACGGAAATAAATCAATTGATGCAATGCCCTCAATACTTGCATCATTGCCTTCACTGGAAACGCCATATATTATATCTCATTATGCCAATAATAAAATAAACGGATTACCGTCACTGTTGAAAAGGAAAGGTTATTATACCGCGTTTTTCCATGGTGCTCCAAACGGTTCAATGGGTTTCGATGCTTTTGCCCGTATGGCCGGCTTTGATGATTATTTCGGAAAAAATGAATATCCGAATGGCAGCGAAGATTTTGACGGCATCTGGGGATTATGGGACGAACCGTTTCTTCAATTCTTTGCATCAAAACTCGATGAATTCAGAAAGCCGTTTATGACTTCAATATTTACAGTATCGTCACATCACCCCTTCAAAGTGCCTGAAAAATATAACGAAAAATTTCCCGACGGACCTGTACCTATATGTAAAACTATAAGCTACAGTGATTTTGCACTCAGGAGGTTTTTTGATGTGGTAAAAAACAAGCCCTGGTTCGACAGCACCCTTTTTGTAATAACTGCCGACCATACAAATGAAATAATATTCAGGGAGTACCAGAATGTTTATGGTCATTTCAGCGTTCCCGTTGCTTTTTACATGCATAACAGCAACCTGAAAGGTATTAAAAACCGGATTGCCCAGCAGATTGACATTATGCCCTCAATACTTGGATTTCTTAATTACGATGAAGAATATATAGCATTCGGCAATAACCTCTTTGACGAAAAAACGGAATCGTTTGCCTTCAATACGATCGGAAGTAATTATTATATTTTCATGGATGAATACGTTCTGGAAATGATTGAAAATAAACCTGTATCTCTTTTCAATTTCAGAAAAGACCGATACTTTGAAATAAATCTTATTGGCCGGTTGCCGGAAATTCAAAAAAAGATGGAAGACAAACTGAAAGCCATAATCCAGGAGTATAACCGCCGGTTGCTGGATAATGATTTAACTGTTAAAGAAAACTAAACCAGTTTAGCTTTTTAAGAAGATATTGCTGGTTAAAATAGAAATTTTAAATTCAACAGTTTGTTTTTTTATATACTTTTATCATTCTAAAACCGGATACCATTAATTAAAACATTTTTACCATGAATTCAAGAAGAGATTTTATCAGACTGGCCGGAACGGGTCTTATTGCAGCGGGTGTGGCTCCGCTCAGCTTTTCGCAGAATACACAACAAAAGAAACAGGTCGTAAAGCCTGCAAAGGCACCTGATCTGTTCGGACTGGGAATGGCAGGTTATACGTTTGCACGGGTTCCCATCGAAAAAGCCATAGAAATAATGACAAAGGTTAATGTAACAAACCTTTCGCTGAAAGATGTTTACCTTCCGTTAAACAGCAACCAGGAAACTATCAATTCTGTAATCGGCAAGTTTAAGGAGGCAGGGATTACTGTTTATACTGTGGGCGTTATTTATATGAAAAGTGAACAGGCTGTTGATCAGGCATTTGAATATACAAAAATGGCAGGCGTTAAAATGATGGTTGGTGCACCAAACTATGAACTATTGCCTTACGTAGAAAAGAAGGTGAAAGAATACGACATAAAGATTGCTATACACAATCATGGTCCTGACAATCCGCTTTTCCCTAATGCAACTGATATCTGGAACCATATTAAGGATATGGATCCGAGAATGGGTATATGCCTGGATATTGGTCATACAGTACGTGACGGTGAAGATCCCTGTCTGGATGCTGAGCGTTATTCAAAAAGGCTGTTTGATGTTCACATAAAGGATGTTACGGATGCTTCAAAAGCAGGCAGAACAGTAGAAATGGGCCGAGGGGTGATAGATATCCCGAAATTTGTTGCTACGTTGAGAAAAATTAAATACAGTGGAATGTGCAGCCTTGAATTTGAAAAAGATATGAATGATCCGCTTGCAGGTATTGCAGAATCAATCGGCTACTGGAGGGGAGTTATCGCTGTATAGGAATACAATAGAATTAATATTATCCGATTAAAGCACTCAGGCCATGTTTTACATGGCCTTAATTTTTTCCTGCGGTGCGGACGGGATTGACCTCACTGCGTTCGGTCGGATCCTCTCCTCCACGGGTTACCCTGCAAATGTCGCAAAACCAATGCTGCTGCGCAGCATCGGTTATTTGTTTTTCCTCCATCCTGCAGAAAACGAATTTTCTTCGGATTCCGGAAAACAAAAACCCGATGATTTCTCATCGGGTTTTGCGACTATTGCGGTGCGGACGGGACTCGAACCCGTCCCGAGTACTCGGGATGACAGGCCGGTAATGAACTTAGTGTCTGAGTGAATTGTAAAATTCTCTGTTTTTCTGCCTCTTCAGA
>Ga0067045_1027979_pt1 | contig 47840 bp, 46 predicted proteins | sample TerdegcTABiofilm_FD_59184 | JGI IMG/M metagenome (GOLD analysis project Ga0067045, IMG submission 59184) | Combined Assembly of (Gp0054472, Gp0054536) Wastewater bioreactor microbial communities from Singapore -Terephthalate degrading...
TGCGGGACGACTACGCCCTGCTGCGCGACCTCATCGCCGAGACCATAGCCGGCTTTGACGACTTCAACCGCCGCATCGAGGAGCCCAGCGGCTTCCACCTGGAGAACGGCGCCGCCCTGCTGCGCTGGAATACCCCAAGCGGGCGCGCCGAATTTCGGGCGAGCCCCTTGCCGGACTCCATACTGCCCGAGTGCACCAGCCACGCGGAGCAGATGGTGGGCGAGCCCGTGCTGCTGCTCCAGAGCCTGCGCTCCCACGATCAGTACAACACCACCATCTACGGCATGGACGATCGCTACCGCGGCATCAAGGGGCGGCGCAACGTGGTCTTCATGAACGAGGAGGATGCCCGCAGGCTGGGGCTGGCCGAGGAGCAGCAGGTGGACATGACCGCCATCTGCAACGACGGGCGCGAGCGGGTGGTGCGCGGTTTTAGCGTCATCTTCTACGAGATCCCCAGGGGCAACATCGCCGCCTACTACCCGGAGACCAACCCCCTGGTGGCCATAGAGAGCATAGGGGAGGGCTCCTTCACCCCCACCTCCAAGTCGGTCCCCGTGCTGGTTACCCCAAGCCAGGCACAGGCCGCCAGCCTCGCCGTCAATCTGTAAGCATCCACGTCTCGAACCCCTGCCCAGGCAGGGGTTTTTTCATGCTAGGTATTCACCAGGACCTCTCGTTTGCCGAAGCTGTACGGCGATTGTATGGCGCACCATCTTGCTGTGGTCGGGGTCGGGGGATGCCGCTATGCTGCGGCCCTCTTCCGGCCCCTGATGCAGGGCGGCCGGCAACCTGAACCCCGACGTGCCTGCCGAGCAGGGTGGCCCAGCGCCGCCGGTTTGCCGTGCGCGATCCTGTGCGGAACCCACACATGCGCAATGCAATCTCCCCCCTGATGGCCGGCCTGGCCTTTATCCTGGCGGCCAGCCCCGCAATGGCGGCGGATCCCGCCAAGGAAGAGGCGCAGACGCGCGGTGACGAGCGAGAGGCAAAGGCGGCCAAGGAGGGCGAGCGTTCCCCCTGGTTGTTCGTGCCCCTGCTGAGCTCCAGCCCCAAGCTGGACACTGCGGCGGGCCTGATGGTGGGTTATCTGCACCAGTTCGATGAGGGCTCGCGCCCGTCCCTGTTCACCCTGTCCGGCAAGTACACCACCTCGGCGTCCCTCATCACCAGCGCCTTCGCCAAGACGTCGTTCGGGGCGGATCACCACCGTATCGTCGGTGGCGTCATCCTCGGCGACATCAACAACAGCTACCAGGACTACCTCGGCACCGGCCGCGCCCTCGAGACCAACGATAACTTCCGCTCCGCCTTCCTGCGCTACCTCTATCGGGTGGAGGGGGACTGGTTCGTCGGCGGCATGGCGGCCTACTCCAACTACGAGGTGCAGGGACAGGATCTGGAGTCGGATCAGATCCTGGACGAGCTGGGGCTGGCGGGCTTCACCTCGGGGGGGCTGGGGCTGGTGGTGCAGCACGACTCCCGGGACAGCGACTTCAGCGCGACCAGGGGCTGGTATTTGAACGTCAACAACCTGGCCTACCGGGAAGGGCTGGGGGGAGAGGGGGACTTTGACATCTATCGGGCCGACTATCGGGGCTACTGGAGTCACGGGGATGGCAATGTGCTCGCCTGGCGCAATCGCAACCAGTTCTCCCACAACGCGCCAAGCGGCTCCTATTCCCCCATCTACCTGCGTGGCTACACCCCGGGGGAGTACCTGGGTCAGCACATGTCGGCGGTGGAGGTCGAGGAGCGCTACCAGCTCGCCGAACGCTGGACCCTCACCGCCTTCGCCGGGGTGGCCTGCCTCTACGGCGACGCCGTGAATGGGGAGTCCCTCGACTGTGGCGACAGCGACAACATCTATCCCGCCTGGGGGGCGGGCGTCCAGTACCTGCTCAAGCCGGAGGCGGGCATAGTCGCCAACCTCGAGTATGCGATGGGCAAGGACGACAACGCGGGCATCTACCTCAAGATGGGCTACAGCTTCTGACGCCGGGGAGCCTCAGGCGCCGGCCACCACCACGCAGTTGCGGCCCCTGTGCTTGGCCTGATAGAGCGCCTTGTCCGCCTGCTTGAGCACGGCACCGAGATCGCTGGCATCCCCTGGCCAGTGGGCGACCCCGAGGGAGATGGTGATGCACCCGGCCTGCTCCATCTCGTGGTTCGCCACCGTCTGCCGCAGCCGCTCGGCGATCCGCTGCGCCTGCACCAGGGAGACCCCGGGCAGCAGCAGCAGGAACTCCTCGCCGCCGCTGCGGCACAGGGCGGCATCGGCGCGCAGATCCCGCTGCATCAGGGTCGCCAGGGCGACGATGACGGCGTCCCCGACGTCGTGGCCGAAGTGGTCGTTAATGGCCTTGAAGTGATCGATATCCAGGGCGATGACCGCCAGCGGCCGGGACTGTGCCTGATAGTCGTCCAGCATCTGCTGCATGGCCCGCCGGTTGAAGAGGCCCGTCATGGGGTCTGTGTGACTGTCGGTGTGCAACTGGTCAATCTTGGTGTTGAGCAGCCCCAGCCCCTTGAGGATGGCCTGCTTGAGCTGGGCCGCCTCGAAGTACCAGGCGCGGATGCTGGAGATGTTGGAGGCCGCCTCCTGCTGATCCATCAGCCTGGCCCTATTGGCCAGCTGCCGCAGGGGGCGCGAGATGATGGTGGCCGAGAGCCAGATGACGAAGAGGATGAAGAGGGTGACCGGGATCATCCCCTTCAATATGTCGAGCATCTGCTGATCCAGCCCGGCCAGGGTGGCGCTGCGGGGACGCTGGGCCACCACTCCCCAGCCCGCACCGGCCACGGGGGCGAAGCCCGCCAGCATCTCGGTTCCCCGGGAGTTGAGCACCGCTTGCGCCCCCTGCCGCCCCTGCAACACCTCGTCCACCACCACATTGTCACCTATCTTCTGGCCGATGCGCTTGGGGTTGGGGTGGTAGATCAGCGTCTTCTGCCGGTCGACCACGTAGAGATAGGAGCCATCCTGGTAGTAGTGCTGACCCAGCAGGCTGGAGAGCACGCTGGCGGATTCCAGGTAGATGGTCCCGGCGACATAGCCGAGGTAGCGCCTGTCTGTCGAGAACACAGGGTAGGAGAGGCTGATGAGGTAGTTGCCCGAAAGGGAGATAAGAGGGTCCGAGATGGTCGGCTGCTGGTTGGCGAGGGTCTGGCGGGCGCTACGGGAGCTGAGCTTGGCCCCCTTCACCTTCAGGGTCTCGGGGGAGACAGCGACTATGGTGGACTCTGTGTTCACGACGGCCACCGAGTTGAAGGTGTTGGTGCGCTCGCGCAGCTGGGTCACCTCCTGCTCCAGCCCCGCGATGTCGCTGGCCTGCAGCAGTGGCGCCAGCAGGGTGGCGCTGTAGGCAAGCTGCCCCTGGGCCGCATTCAGCATGGCCTCGGCGGAAGCGGCCAGCTTGGTGGCATAGACACGGTTGGCCTCCAGGGTACTGTCGATCAGCAGCTGTCGCTGTGCCTGATGGATGGCGTAGAAGCTGTTGCCGAAGGTGGCCAGCACGCCGAGCACGGCCAGGGCCAGGATGAGGCGATGGAGATCAAACCTCAGCAGCCAGTGAGATAGCATCGGAGAAACGAGTCCTTGTCGGTTGGCGCCGGGCGCCGGAGCCATGGCGTAATTTTACGGGGGCTGGCTGCGCAAAAGCTACCGTTAATGTGGTTCTCGAACGATGCCGTGTCGTGAATGACAGCCATGGTCGCATCATGTTCCAGCACTGCCCTGATCACCCAGGGCGGTGAGGGCGGGATCACCGAGCTCGGCCACCGTCTGCCAGAAGGGGGCTATGAGGGGGTTATCCCCTCCCGGCGGGCGAATGAGCCCTATGATCCAGCTCGCCTCGGCCTCCGCCAGGGGCAGGGTGATGACATCCGGGTGCTCTATGGTGGTGGAAGAGGGCACCAGGGTCCAGGCGATGCCCGCCGCCGCGGTGGCGATGCCGGCGGCGAAGTCGTTGACATACTGGATATCCCCAAACCTCAGCCCGCTCTGGGCCAGGTAGTGCACGAACTGATCGTGGAAGGAGGGGGCCTTGTCCCGGCGCAAGATGGCGAGCGGCTTGTCCAGCAGATCCGAGAGCCCCGTGACCCCCTGGTAGCCGGCGGGCAGCACGGCGACGAAATGGGCGCGCACCACGGGCAGCACCTGCCAACCCTTGGGGGCGGGCAGGCGGCAGAAGCCGAGATCCAGCCTGCCCTCGGCGAGCGCCAGCAACTGGTGATGGGTGGAGAGATCGTTGAGCTCTATGCCGACCCCGGGGCGGCTGGCCCGAAAACGGGCGATGGCCGCGGGCACCAGCAGCTTGGTGGCGACCCCGAAGCCGATGCGCAGGGTGCCGCCATTGCCTGCCAGCACGTCGCGGGCGGTGCGACCGAGCTGCTCGCTCTGGGCCACCAGGGCGCAGGCATCCCCGTAGAGGGCGCGCCCGAGGGGGGTGAGGCGCGTGCTGCTGGCGTTGCGCTCGAACAGCTCGCCGCCAAATTCCCCCTCCAGCCGCCGGATCTGCTTGCTCAGGGCCGACTGGGTGATGTGCTGGCGCGCCGCCGCCTGACCGAAGTGCAAGACCTCCCCCAGGGTGACGAAGGCCTTCAGATCCCGCAACTCCATCACGACTCCTTCATTCCTGCTTGGAATATTAAATGGCAAAAATTGTCATTGGACGGAATTCTAGAACTGTTCGATGCTGATGCCAATTCGTTTTGACCCCCGCCCATGCCCCCAAGGGGAGAGGCGGCACCATCCTCAAGCAGCAGGAGACAAGCCAGATGCACCATCCCAAGTTCAACGACTTCCCCGCGGATTTCCTCTGGGGGGCCGCCTCTGCCGCCTACCAGGTGGAAGGGGCCTGGAACGAAGACGGCAAGGGCCCCTCGGTGTGGGATCTCTTCACCAAGTTGCCGGGCAAGACCTTCGAGGGCAGCAACGGGGACGTGGCGGTGGATCACTACCACAGGGTGGAGGAAGACGTGGCGCTGATGGCCGAGATGGGGCTCAAGGCCTATCGCTTCTCGGTGAGCTGGCCGCGCATCTTCCCAAGCGGGCGCGGCGAGGTGAACGAGGCGGGGCTCGCCTTCTACGAGCGGCTCATCGACGCCCTGCTGGCGCACGGCATCGAGCCTGTGCTGACCCTCTACCACTGGGACCTGCCCCAGGCCCTGCAGGACGAATACGGCGGCTGGGAAGACAGGCGCATCATCGAGGACTTCGAGCGCTACTGCGTCACCCTCTATCAGCGCTTCGCAGGCAAGGTGAAGTACTGGGTCTCCCTCAACGAGCAGAACTACAACCTGACCAACGCCTACCAGCTCGGCACCCATCCCCCCGCGGTGCAGGACAGGAAGCGCTTCTTCGCCGCCAACCACATCGCCTTTCTGGCCAACGCCCGGGTGATCAAGGCGTTCCGTCAGCATGTGCCAAACGGCCTCATAGGCCCGAGCTTCGCCTATTCCCCGGCCTATCCGGCCTCCTGCGCCCCGAGCGACATGCTGGCGTTCGAGAATGCCGAGGAGTTCACCAACCTCTGGTGGCTGGATGCCTACTGCTTCGGTCGCTACCCCCAGGCGGCGCTCGCCTACCTGAGAGAAACCGGCGAGGCCCCCGAGATACTGCCAGGGGATCTCGAGTTGCTGCGCGAAGGCACCCCCGACTACATAGGCGTCAACTACTACTACACCCTGACCTTCACCGACAATCCCCTCGGCGGCCAGACCATGCAGCGCATCAACACCACGGGGCAGAAGGGCACAACGCCATCGAGCGGTGTCCCCGGTCTCTACAAGACCACCCCCAACCCGCACCTGGAGACCAGCAACTGGGACTGGGCCATAGATCCCACCGGGATGCGCATCGCCCTGCGCCGCCTCTCGTCCCGCTACGGCCTGCCGCTGATGATCACCGAGAACGGTCTCGGCGAGTTCGACAAGCTGACCGCGGACGGCCGGGTGCAGGATGACTACCGCATCGCCTATCTGCAAAGCCACCTGAAAGCCTGCCAGGAGGCGATGCAGGACGGGGTCGAGCTCATCGGCTACTGCGCCTGGTCCTTCACCGACATACTGAGCTGGCTCAACGGCTACCAGAAGCGCTACGGCTTCGTCTATGTGGAGCGTGACGAGCAGGGGGGATCCTTGCGCCGCATCAAGAAGGAGAGCTTCCACTGGTACAGCCAGGTGATCGCCTCCGGTGGCAAGACGCTGTAAAGCGTTGACTTAAGGCGCGGGCGCATGGCGCCGCGCCAATGCAAAGGCCCCCTCGGGGGCCTTTTTCGTGGATTTTTCATGGCGGCGTGCAAGCCTTTGGCGCCCATCCTGCCCTAGATAAACATGCCCCCCGAGGCCTCGATGCGCTGGGCGGTGATCCAGCGGTTGTCATCGGAGAGCAGGGCGGCGATGACACCGCCGATGTCGTCGGGCTGGCCGACTCTCCCCAGCGCCGTCTGGCTCGCGAGGAAGGCGTTGACCCCCTTGTCGTCGCGCACCACGCCGCCGCCAAAGTCGGTCTCGATGGCGCCCGGTGCCACCACGTTGACGGCGATGCCGCGGGGGCCCAGCTCCTTGGCCAGATAGTGGGTCAGCACCTCCACGCCCCCCTTCATGGCGGCATAGGCGGCGTAACCCGGCATGGCGAAGCGGGTGAGGCCGGTGGAGAGGTTGATGATGCGCCCGCCATCACGGATAAGCGGCAGCAGCTTCTGGGTCAGGAAGAAGGTCCCCTTGAAGTGGATGTTGAGCAGGGTATCGAACTGCTCCTCCGTGGTCTGCTCGAAGCTGGCATGAATGCCGATGCCGGCGTTGTTGACCAGGTAGTCGAACTGCGGGCGTTGCCACTCCCGGGCGAGCAGTTGCTTCACCTCCTCTGCGAAGGCGACAAAGGAGGCGCTCACCCCCACATCCAGCGCCAGGGCATGGGCCTGGACCCCGAGGGCCTGAGCCTCTGCCACCACGGCGGCGGCCTCGTCGGCCTGGCTGCGGTAGGTGATGATGAGATCCACCCCCTTGGCCGCGAGGGCGAGGGCGCTGTGTTTGCCAAGGCCACGGCTGGCGCCTGTGATGAGGGCTATGGGTCTGGTCATGGTGTGACTCCTGTGGGTGGCAAGGGCTCGGTGCGAGCCGACCGGATCACTGTATTGTTCCTTTATTGCCGGATAAATAGCGTGATAATGAAATCACTGTTCCGTTTGAAGAGACAATCAGGTCATGGATCAACTGGATGCGATGAAATTGTTCGTGCGGGTCGCCGAACTCGAGAGTTTTACCCGCTGCGCCGAGCAACTGGGCATCCCCAAGGCGACCCTCTCCGCCGCCATCCGCCGACTGGAGGAGCGCATGGGCACTCGGCTCCTGCTGCGCACCACGAGACGGGTGCAGCTCACCACGGATGGCCAGCTCTGCTACGCCAGGTGCCGGGATCTGCTGGCGGACATGGAGGAGTTTGACGGCCTGTTTCGCCAGGGGGGCCAGATCTCGGGGCAGTTGCGGGTAGACATGCCGAGCCGGATGGCGCGCCATCTGGTGATCCCGGCGCTGCCCGCCTTCCTGGCGCAGCACCCCGACTTGCAGCTGATGCTGAGCAGCACGGACAGGCGGATGGATCTGGTGCGCGATGGCTTCGATTGCGTGGTGCGGGTCGGGGCGCTGGAGCCCTCCAGCCTGGTGGCGCGCCCCTTGGGTCACTATCGCCAGATCAACTGCGCCAGCGCCGCCTACCTGGCCCGTTACGGGGTGCCGCAGACCCTGGCGGATCTGGCAGGGCACCGGCTGGTTCATTATGGGTCGGGGCAGGGGCGCAGCGATCCCGGTTTTGAATACCAGCTGGAGGATGGCAGCCGCGCCCTCTTGCCGATGGCGGGGGCCCTGATGGTCAACGACAGCGAGACCTACCTGGCGGCGGCGCTGGCGGGGCTTGGCATCATCCAGATGCCGAGGGTGGGGGTGGAGGGGCTGCTCGGGCGCGGCGAGCTGATAAGCCTGCTGCCCCGGTGGCAGGCGCCGCCGCTCCCCATCCACGCCCTCTATGCCCATCGCCGCCAGCTGGCACCCAGGGTCCAGCTCTTCATCCACTGGCTGGCGGAGCTGCTCGCCGGGGCCCTGGCCGGGGAGTCAGAGCCGGCTTCGCCTTGAGCGGTATTCGCTGGGGGAGAGGGCGAACGCCTCCTTGAAGAAGCGGGTGAAGCTGCTCTGGCTGGCAAACCCGAGGCGCCCGCCCACCTCCTGCAGCTGCAGGCCGGGATCCTGCAGCAGGCGGCAGGCCTCTTCTCTTCTGACCTGCTCCAGCAATCCTGAGAAGTGGCACCCCTCCTCGCGCAGGTGGCGGTTGAGGGTCCAGCGGGTCAGCCTGAGGGCCTCGCAGATCCCCGCCAGCAGGGTGGGGGAATCGACGCTCTCCTGCCAGAGCCGCTGGCGGATGAGCCCGAGCACCCGCTCCCTGTAGTGGCTGCTCGGGCGCAGCAACCGCATCTGGCCGTCGAGCTCCCCCAGCAGCAGGGGTTGCAGGGGGCCATTGCAGCCCCCGTGGGCGAGATCGAGCAAGGCCGAGGGGAAGCGCAGCTCATAGCTTTCTCCCCGTTGCAGCCGATCCCCCAGCCAGGCCCCCAGCTCGCGCCACAGCCTGGGCCGCACCGGGGTGGGCAGCACCAGCCGCCCCTGGCCTGGGTGGTAGAACTGCAGCAGGGCATAGAGGTGACCGAGGTTGGCCAGGCTGCTCATGGCGATCACGTCCGGGTGATCGGACTCCGAATGGTAACTGAGCCTGGCCTGTCCCTCTTCTTCCCGCAGCAGTATCCGATCGCACTCGCCGATGAGGGGGCGGTAGGCGAGGAAGAAGTGCAGGGCCTGGCGCAGGGTGGCGGCGTTGCAGCAGAGGCTCGCCAGCGGCAGGTAGTCGGCGAAGAGCCCCGAGAGCGAGGGGGGCGACCACTTGTGGGCCATGTCCACATGGGGGGCGACCTGGGTCAGCAGCCGGAAGTGGCGCTGGGCGTCGATCCGTCCCTGGGGGAGCAGCAGCTCTTCTCTGGCAATACCGGCACCTTGCAGGAGCTGGGCCGGATCCCGTCCCTGTCTCTGCCAGTGGTTGAGGCAGTGCAGGGCTATCCGGTTGGAGACTGTCTTCACGGCGAAAATCCTTGTCGGCGGTGGCCCACCATCATCCGCCATTGGCCATGAATTGCCGTGAGCCAGGTTCGGCTTCATGTTTCAGAAATGTAACCAAGGGTAACCCTGCAACCCTTTTCACACTTTTCGAACGTGCTCCCAACCGGCAATTCCCTGCACCCGCAGGGCAAGTGAGGCGGGCCGATTTTGCATAGAGTGGCCACTCCTACACACACATGGAAGATAACAATAATGACATATCCCCCCTTCGCTCTGACCCGCCTCACCCTGAGCATCGGCGTCCTGCTGCTGGCAGGGTGCAATGGCAACGACTCCAGCCCCAAGCCGGAGCAGCCCACCCTGGGGCATCGCACCGTCAGCCTGATCGAGCAGGATGGTCTGCAATTCAAGGATCTCGATGGCAGCGGCGCCCTGACCCCCTATGAAGACTGGCGCCTTGGCGCCGCCGAGCGGGCCCGGGATCTGGTGGGCAGGCTCTCCCTGGCCCAGAAGGCGGGCCTGATGATGCACGGCACCCTGGTGCTGGACGCAGACGGACGGGTCAACCTCACCGCCATGGACAAGATGCTGCGCGAGGATGGCGTCAATACCTTCATCACCCGCATGGCGGGGGATCCGGCGGCCATTGCCGACGACAACAACCGGCTGCAGGCCCTGCTGGAAGGGGTGGGGCTCGGCATCCCCATGACGGTGAGCACGGATCCCCGCAACCACTTCACCCATGATCCCAACGCCACCAGCATAGGCGCCGGGGCCTTCTCCCAGTGGCCCGAGACCCTGGGACTCGCCGCCATCGGTGATGCCGCCCTGGTGCAGCGCTTTGGCGACATCGCTCGCCAGGAGTACAGAGCCGTCGGCATTCACGAGGCCCTCTCCCCCCAGGCGGATCTCGCGACCGAGCCGCGCTGGGGCCGCATCAACGGCACCTTCGGTGAAGACAACCTGCTGGCCAAATCCCTGGTCAAGGCCTACATAGAGGGCTTCCAGCAGGGGAGCGACGGCATAGGCAAGGAGAGCGTGGTCACAGTGGTCAAGCACTTCGCCGGGGCCGGCCCCCAGAAAGATGGCCTGGATGCCCACAACCCCTGGGGCAAGGAGCAGGTCTATCCCGGCGGCCAGTTCGCCTATCACCTGGTGCCCTTCGAGGGGGCCTTCGAGGCCAAGGTGGGGGCCGTGATGCCCTATTACGCCCTGCCCGAGGGGCTGACCCATGAAGGCCAGGCCATCGAGGAGGTGGGCTTTGGCTTCAACCGCCAGATCCTCACCGACTTGCTGCGGGGCCACTTCAAGTTTGACGGCGTGGTGCTGAGCGACTGGGGCATAGTCAACGACTGCAACGCCCGCTGCGAGCAGGGGCTGAGCCAGGATGAGGTGACGGCGGGCGTCAGCCCCTGGACTGTGCCCTTTGGCATGTCCTGGGGCGTGGAGAAGCTCACCAAGGCCGAGCGCTATGCCAAGGCCATCGACGCCGGGGTGGATCAGTTTGGTGGTGTGGAAGATCCCGCCCCCCTGCTGGCGGCGGTGCAGAGCGGCCTGGTAACCGAGGCGGCGATCACCACCTCGGCCGAGCGCATCCTGGAGCAGAAGTTCGCCCTGGGGCTGTTCGAAAACCCCTATGTGGATACCCAGGCCGCGGTGGCCCTGGTGGGCAAGGCCGAGTTCCAGCAGGCCGCCCAGGCCGCCCAGGCGGCGTCCCATGTGTTGCTGAAAAACGAGGGGGCCCTGTTGCCGCAGAAGGCGGACGGCAAGCGGGTCTACCTGCATAACGTCAATGCCGAGGTGGCCACGGCCAACGGCTATACGGTGGTGACGGACCTGGCCCAGGCCGATCTCGCCATAGTGCGGGTCAATGCCCCGGGTGAGCAGGATCCCCGCTTCCCGTTCGGCAGCATCCACTTCGGTCAGCTCGGCTTTGCCAGCGCAGATCAGGTGGTGCAGGAGACGGCCCACGAGGGGATTTACCGCGGGGCGGACGAGTACGCCGCCATCCAGGCCGTCGCGCAGGCCGGGGTGCCCATGGTGCTCTCCGTCTATCTGGACAGGCCCGCCATCCTGACCGAGGTGGCACCGGCGGCGCAGGTGCTGCTGGCCAACTTCGGGGCCCTGGATCAGGCGCTGTTCGACGTCATCAGCGGCAAGGTCAAGGCCAGCGGCAAGCTGCCCTTCGAGCTGCCCTCCAGCTGGCAGGCGGTGCAAAACCAGCACCCGGACGTGGCGAAGGACTCCGCGAACCCGCTCTACCCCTATGGTGCCGGTCTGGCCTATTGAGGGCGAGCCCGACATCCATGATCACCAAGGCGCCTGCGGGCGCCTTTTCCATTGCCGCCATCGACAATCCCGGTTTGGCGCAAGGGGCTGGCTTGGGCATAATGACGCCCCATCAGGGTTGCCGCGCCTCGCGACCGCGAGAGGCGGGCGCACCCAGCAAGCGCGCAGAGGAGACAAGATGAAATTTATCGGAGCCCACGTCAGTGCGGCCGGCGGGGTGGAGAACACCATAGCCCGCGCCCAGGCTATCGGGGCCAACGCCTTCGCCCTGTTCACCAAGAACCAGCGCCAGTGGCAGGCGGCGCCACTCTCCGAGGCCAGCATCCGCGCCTTCAAGGCGGCCTGCGACAAGGGGGGCTTTAGCCCCGAGCAGATCCTGCCCCACGACAGCTACCTCATCAACCTGGGCCACCCGGATCCTGACGGCCTCGCCAAGTCCCGGGATGCCTTCCTGGACGAGATCAAGCGCTGCGAGCAGCTCGGGCTCTGCTATCTCAATTTTCATCCGGGCAGCCACCTCAAGCAGATCCCCGAGGCGGCGAGCCTCAAACTGGTGAGCGAGTCCATCAACTGGGCGCTGGAGCGAAGCCAAGGGGTCACGGCGGTGATAGAGAACACCGCCGGCCAGGGCACCAACCTCGGCTGGTCGTTCGAGCACCTGGCCACCCTGATCGAGGGGGTGGAGGACAAGAGCCGGGTCGGGGTCTGCTTCGATACCTGTCACGCCTTCGCCGCCGGTTACGATCTGCGCACCCCCGAGTCCTGCGCCGCCGTGTTCGCCGACTTTGACCGCATCGTGGGCTTTGAGTACCTCAAGGGGATGCATATCAACGGTGCCAAGTGTACCTTCGGTAGTCGGGTCGATCGCCACCACAGCCTGCGGGAAGGGAACCTGGGGGAGGCCGTGTTCCACCACATCATGAACGATCACCGTTTCGACGGCATTCCGCTGATCCTCGAGACCATAGACGAGACTATCTGGGACGACGAGATAAGTTGGCTGCGCAGCCTGGCCAGGGCCTGAGCCGCAGGGCTGCCTGAACAGAGGCCGGTGCCGCGCCTTCCCCCGCCATAAGGGGGAAGGGCATTACCCATACGAGGAGACGAGATGCAATCACAGGGAACAGCGCCACTGCTGCGCTGGGGGATAGCCGGGGCGGGTGCCATCGCCAGGCGTTTTTGCCGCGACGTCAATCAGTACGCCAGGGGCGGGCGCGTGGTGGCGATCGCCGCCCGGGATCAGGGGCGGGCCGACGAGTTCGCCCGTGAGCTGGGATTGGGGCTGGCCTATGGCAGCTATCAGGCTCTGGCCGAGAGCCCCGAGGTGGAGGCCGTCTATGTGGCGGTGATCCACCCACAGCATGCCGCCCTGATCAGGCAGATGCTGCTGGCGGGCAAGCACGTGCTGGTGGAGAAACCGGCGGTGACCCGGGTGGCGGATTGGGACGCCCTGGTGGCGCTTGCCCATGAGCGCGGCCTGCTGCTGCTCGAAGCCATGAAGGTGATGTGCTTCCCCGCCATGCGCGCCCTGTTGCAGCGGTTGCCCCTGCTGCCCGCGCCTCGCAGCCTGCGCGCGGCGTTCGGCTCGGCCCCGCCTCCGGTCGGCAAACTGTTCGATCCCGCCCTCGACGGCGGCGCCGCCTGGGATGTGGGGGTCTATCCGCTCTGGCTCTATGCCGCCTTCTGCGAGCGGCTGGGGCTCGCGACCCAGGCCCCCGAGGTGGTGCTGGACAGGGCGCCGGGGGAGGTGGATCTCGCGGCCCGCTTCAGCTTCGGCGGCCCCTTCTCGGCGGAGCTTGGCGCCTCCATCGTCGAGGATCTCGACCGGGATGCCTGGCTCTCGGGGGAGGCGTGGACCCTGATCATCGAGGGCAAGTGGTGGAATCCCCAGCACATTCGCTGGCAGGGGGATACGCAGCCTGCCGCCTGGCCGGCGGACATCTACCTGCCGGTGCAGGGGGGCGGCATGCAGCACGAGGCGGATCACTTCGCCGATTGCCTGCGCCACCGGCTGCTGGACTCCCCCTGGGTGCCTCATGCCCTGACGCGGCGGGTGCTGGGCTGGGTCGAGGCAGGGTTGCACCGGGGGGGCTGATGGCGCCGCAGGCTGTCTCGCAAGAGATCCTCCCAACACCTTCCTTAAACAACAGAGGGCGCCACGGCGCCCTCTGTTTTTTGACCGCGGCTCAGGGGGCGGGCAGGGTCTGGGCGCGGCAGAAGGCCAGGAAGCGGCGCAGGGCCGCGGAGTGGAACTTCTGCTTGTGCCAGACGAGGGAGAGCTGGCGGGGGAAGGTCTGGCTCGGGGTGAGCGCCACCAGACGGCCGCTGTGCAGGCGATCGGAGACCGCGAGGCGGGAGATAAAGGAGATGCCGAGCCCCTTCTCCACCGCCAGCATCACCGCCTCCAGGGTGTTGAGCTCGAGCCCCGCCTGCCAGCGCGGCAGCCTGGGCTGGATCTGCTGCTCGAACTGCTCGCGGCTCCCTGACTGGGGCTCGCGCAGCACCCAGGTTTCGCCTGCGAGCAGGCGAAGGGGCAGCTCCAGCTGCCCGGCCAGGGGGTGCTGGGGCGGGGCTATGATCAGCATCTCGTCTTCGAGCCAGGGCTCGCTCACCAGATCCGGGTGATGGTTTTCCCCCTCGATGAGGGCCAGATCCAGCTCGAAGTGGGCGAGGGAGTGGCACAACAGGTGGGTGTTGGCGATGGTTACCCTGGGGGCGGATCCCAGCTCCTGAGCGCCTCCCGCCAGCAGACTGGGCAGCAGGTAGTTGCCTATGGTCTGGCTGGCCCCCAGCCGTAGCTGGCCGCTCGGCTCGGCGTCCGGGCCAAACAGCTGCTCTATCTCCTGCATCCGGGTCAGCAGCTCCTCGGCGGCCGGTTGCAGCAGGCGCCCCTCGTTGTTGAGCTGAAGCCTGGGATGCACCCGATCGAACAGTGGGGTGGCGAGTTGGCGCTCCAGCTCCTGCAACGACTGGGAGACGGCCCCCTTGCTGAGGCAGAGCTCGCTGGCCGCGCCCCCCAGGTTGCCGTGGCGGGCTATGGTGGCGAACACCTTGAGTTGTTGCAGGGTCAGCTTCATATCGTTTAATTTTCCTAAACGCTTAGTTCAATTCATTTAGATATCGTAAACGATAGACCCTCTTTATCCTATGCACATCGTCATCAACAAGAGGGTACCAGTCATGATCGCACGCACCCGTCGCTCCCTTGCCGCCGCCCCGACCCCCATGGCCGGGCTGGCACTCGGGATCGCCAGCCTCGGCTGGTGTTGGGAAAATGCCGGTCAGTTCGATGGCCGCCTGCAACTGCTGGGGGCCGCCATCGCCGCCGTGCTGCTCCTCGTCCTCACCTTCAAGTTCCTGCTGCACCCGCGTCTGCTGTGGCAGGATCTCGCCCACCCCGTGGTGGGCAGCGTGGTGCCCACCTATGCCATGGGGACCATGGTGGTCTCCAAGGCGGTGGGGCTGCTGGCCCCGACCCTGGGCCAGGGGCTCTGGCTGTTTGCGGTGATCATTCACCTGGTGTTCCTCGCCACCTTCGTCTGGCACAGGGCCAAGGCGTTTGAGATCCACCACATGGTGCCGAGCTGGTTCGTGCCGCCGGTGGGGATCATAGTGGCCGACGTCGCCTACCCGGGTGGCCCCTTCGCCGCCCTGGCCAATGGCCTGCTCTGGTTCGGCATGGCCTGCTACGCCCTGATGCTGCCGCTGATGCTCTATCGCCTCATCTTCAGCCACGAGGTGCCGGATGCCGCCAAGCCCACTATCGCCATCCTGGCGGCGCCTGCCAGCCTGTCGCTCGCCGGCTACCTCACCGTGAGCCAGGATCCGTCGCTGCTGCTGGTGGCCGTGCTGCTGGGGATAGCCGTGCTGATGACTGGCATCATCTACCTGGCCTTCATCAAGCTGCTGCGCCTGCCGTTCTCGCCGGGCTATGCCGCCTTCACCTTCCCCCTGGTGATAGGGGCCACCGCCCTGTTCAAGGTGGGTCAGCTGCTGTCGCAGTGGCCAGAGGCGGCCCACTATGCGGCGCAGATCAACCAGCTGGCCTATCTGGAGCTCGGTGCGGCGACCCTGATCGTCGGTTATGTGGCGCTGCGCTACCTGATGTTCTTCCTGCCGCTGGGCCAGGTCGGCATGCTGGAGCAGCCCCTGCGCCGCTAAGGTCGCAGCCGGTCTCGACCAAGAGCAGACCCCGCCTGGCGGGGTCTGCTGCATCCGGGGCCGGTACAAAGCGTGAGCAGCGCCCACGGCCTGGGGATCAGGGCGCGCTGTCAATCCGTGAAAAGGCTCAAATTGTCGCTCATTCAGGCGATATTAAGGTGGTTTTCACTGGTATTACCTGTCAGGATTGCCGCAATTGCCCACTTCTACTGTTTGATAGTACCCATGTCCTCCCAAGATCCCGTGTTTGACTCCGCATTCCAGACCCGTTTGCTGCACCCGCGTTACTGGGTGAGCTGGCTTGCCCTCGGCGTGCTCGGCGTGCTCGCCTATGTGCCGCCCCGTTGGCGCGACAAGCTGGCCGACGCCCTGGCGCCCCTGGTGCTCAAGATCTCGAAAAAGCAGGTCTATATCGCCAGAACCAACCTCGCCATCTGCTTCAAGGAGCAGAGCGAGGCCGAGCGGGACGCCATACTGATGACCTCGATCCGGGTCGGCCTCAAGAGCCTGCTGGGGTTTGGCGAGTTCACCGTGCGCAGCCCCGAGTACCTGATGAAGCGCATCCAGGTGAGCGGATGGGAACACATCGAGGCCGAGCAGGCCGCCGGTCGCCCGGTGATCCTGGTGGTGCCCCACAGCTGGCCCATCGATGCGGCGGGCTACTACTTCTCCCAGCGGGGCCTGCCCATGTGCACCATGATGAAGAGCGCCCGCAACCCTGTGTTCGACTGGCACATCAACCGCGAGCGGGCCAAGAATGGCTGCCGCGTCTATGAGCGCAGCGCCGGCATCAAGCCGGTGATCAAGGCGGTGAAATCCGGCCTGAGCTTCTTCTACCTGCCGGATCAGGATCATGGTCGCGAGGCCAGCCTGTTCGTGCCCTTCTTCAAGCATCCCAAGGCGACCCTGCCGGCCCTGCCACGGCTGGTCAAGCTGACCGGTGCCCGCGCCGTGCCCGTCTTGGCCTGCTATGACGAAGTGGCGCACTGCTACCGGCTGGAGATAGAGGCCCCCTTCGCCGACTACCCGAGCGATGATCTGGTGGCCGACACCTGCCGCATGAACGACAGCGTGGAGCGGCAGCTGACCCGTCACCCGGGTCAGTACATGTGGTTCCTCAAGATCTTCGATACCCGGGAGGATCAGGAGGGGGAAGACGGCCTCTACGAAGAGGGGATAAGGCGCATCCGCAAGGGACTCAGCCCTCATTCCTGAACCGCAACTTAATGCGTCTTTATAAGTGGCCCCATGTGGGCCACTTTTTATTTCTAACTAGTCTGATCAGTGACTTGGAAGCCCTGCTTGGGGGATACCGGGTAGAAAAAATTGTCAGGATCACTAAAATGACGGTCTGTTTTGATGATTCGATGGCGACCATGTCCGCACAAGATCCGGTGTTTGACACCTCCTTTCATCTGCGTCTGCTGCACCCCCGTCTGTGGGGCAGCTGGCTGGCGCTTGCCCTGCTCTCCCTGCTGGCCTGGATCCCGGCCAGCTACAGAGACAAGCTGGCCGATGCCCTGGCTCCCCTGTTGCTGCGCTTCTCCAGGAAGCAGGCCTACATCGCCGAGACCAACCTCAAGATCTGTTTCCCCGAACTGGACGCGGCCGGGCGCGAGCGGCTGCTGCTCAAGTCCATCCGGGTCGGTCTCAAGACCTTCATGGGTTTTGGCGAGCTCACCTGGCGCAGCCCCGCCTTCCTGAAAGGGCGCATCAAGGTGCGTGGCTGGGAGCATATAGAGGCCGAGCTGGCCGCCGGGCGCCCCATGATCTTGGTGGTGCCCCACACCTGGGCGGTGGACATGATAGGCCGCTACCTGACCGATGAGGGGGTGCCCTTGTGCACCATGATGAAGAGCCCCAAGGATGCGGTGTTCGACTGGTACATCAACCGCGAGCGCAGCAAGGGCGGGCGTGTCTATGAGCGCAGCGTCGGCATCAAGCCCGCCATCAAGGCCCTGCGCAGCGGCGACAGCTTCTTCTATCTGCCGGATCAGGATCACGGCCGGGAGGCGAGCATCTTCGTGCCCTTCTTCGGCCACCCCAAGGCGACCCTGCCGGCCCTGCCCAAGCTGGTCAAGCTGACCGGCGCCCGGGCCGTGCCCATCCTGGCCTGCTATGACGAGGATCTGGGCTGCTACCGGCTCGAGGTGGAGCCGCCGTTCGACCCTTATCCCACCCAGGATCTGGAGGCGGACGTCAACGCCATGAACCGCATGGTGGAGCGCCAGCTTGGCCGCTTCCCCGAGCAGTACATGTGGTTTCTCAAAATTTTCGAGACCCAGGCGGATAACCAAGGGGAGGATGGCCTCTACGAGGAGGGGATCCGGCGCATCCGCCAGGGGTTACCCCCCGAGCCTTGAACCACAGGGCTCCCTTGCGGGTCGTTTTGACAGCCAGTGAGAGGCGGTTGGGGCAGGGCACACCAGGCCACCCTCGGCAAGGGGCCGGCGGGGGACCAAAGCGGGGCCCTGTCTGGCCTACCGCCACGCAAACAAGGTGCAAACAAGGTGCAAATAAGGTAAAAGGGCGGTCATGAAAATTCCAAATCGAATCCAACCTCTGGTTGATGACGGCCTGGTCGACGATGTCATCAGCCGGCTGATGAGCGGCAAAGAAGCCGACGTCTATGTGGTGCGCTGCGGCGACGAGATCCGCTGCGCCAAAGTCTATAAAGAGGCCTCCAAGCGCAGCTTCAAGCAGGCCGTGGTCTATCAGGAAGGGCGCAAGGTGCGCAACAGCCGCAGTGCCCGCGCCATGGAGAAGGGCTCCAAGTACGGTCGCAAGCAGCACGAAGAGGTGTGGCAGAACACAGAGGTGGATGCCCTGTTCAAGCTGGCCGCCGCCGGCGTGCGGGTGCCCACCCCCTATGTCTGCCTGGATGGCGTCCTGCTGATGGAGCTCATCACAGATGCCGAGGGCAACGTGGCGCCCCGCCTCAACGACGTGGCGCTCTCGGCCGAGCAGGCGCTCATCGATCACGGCAAGGTGATCCGCTACGTGGTGCGAATGCTCTGCGCCGGCCTCATCCACGGGGATCTCTCCGAGTTCAACGTGCTGGTGGATGCAGAGGGCCCCGTCATCATAGATCTGCCCCAGGTGGTGGATGCCGCCGCCAACAACCAGGCCAGGGCCATGCTGGAGCGGGACGTCAACAACATGCGCAACTACTACGGCATCTATGCGCCCGAGCTGCTCAAGACCCGTTATGCCAGGGAGATGTGGGCGCTGTTCGAAGACGGCAAGCTCACCCCGGAATCCGAGCTGACCGGCCTGTTCGAGGAGAGCACCGAGGCCATCGACATCGATGCCGTGCTGCACGAGATCGAGAGCGCGGAAGAGGAGGCGATGGAGCGTCGGGCCCGCATGAAGGCCGAGCAGGAAGAGGAGTTCTGATGCGAACTTGAGGTGCTCCCTCTGCCTACACCCCCTGTGTTGGGGTGCCGGTCTTTAGCAGGCTGGTTGTGGAAGGGTACCGCAATGATGATGAGGGGCAATGTGCCCCTCTTCGTTTAAACGGCGGACCCAGCCAGGAGCCTGAGCCCACTGAACAAGTCGGGTCAGCAAGTCAGCCGATTGGCGCGGCGCGCAACCACAAACACCAGCGCACACAAGGCGATCGGCACCAGAAAATCCAGAACACTCCCCAGTTCCCAGACTCTGGGATCGAATCCGCCCCACCAGGGCATGTTGACCCTCCGCCCCTGGCCGAACAGCGCTATCCACCTGTATTCCGCCTGTGTCTGCTCTCGTGCGACAAACCATATGCACCCAATGAGGCCGCCATATCCCCAATGCCCCAAACGATATCCGATCAGAGCCTGTATCGAGACCGCTGCGCTGGCGTGATAGAAGGGAGATAAATCCATAAACAATCCTTGGTACTCACCGAGAGAGCCCGCCACCTGCTTTGTGTAAACGGCCTGTGCCAATGCGGGTAAGCGGGTCTGCGGGCAGCTTTTTGTAGATATATGCCATTAAGACATGCCTGCCTCGCCGGGATCAGAGCCCGGCCAGGGGCGGGGCCTTGAGGCGGGGGCCGGGGTAACCCTTGACCTCGCCGAAGCGGGGATGGCCGCTCTCCCAATCCGAGGCTGCGGTGCGAATGGCCTCCGGGCTGAAGCTCACGAAGTTCCACCAGATCTGCAGCGGCTCGGCCAGGGGCTCGCCGCCGATGAGCAGCAGGCGGGTGCCCGGGCCGAGTGTCACCGCCAGCTCCCGGGTGCCCGGTGGCAGATAGAGGAGCTGCTCGGGGGCGAGCGCTTCCCCTGCTATGGTTGCCTCTCCCTGCAAGGGGAAGAGCCCGTGCTCGAAGGCCGGATCCAGCGGCAGCACTATGTGCCCGCCATGGGGCGAGTGCAAGTCCAGCCCGAGGATGGGGGAGAAGCTGAGGGTGGGGGCTTGGCGCCCGGCATGGTCGCCAATGAGCAGGGTCAGGGTGGTCTCGCTCTCCTGCCAGCTGGGCAGCAGGGGGTAGTGATCGAAGCGGGGTTGGGTCTCCTGATCACGCTCAGGCAGCGATATCCAGAGCTGGGCGGCGTGCAGATCGGGGTAGCCCGCCAGGGACTCCTCGGTGTGGGCTATGCCGCGCCCGGCGGTCATCAGATTGACCTGGCCCGGGCGGATCACCTGCTCGCTGCCGAGGCTGTCACGGTGCAAAATCTCCCCCGCCAGCATCCAGGTGAAGGTCTGCAGGGCGATGTGGGGATGGGGCCCCACGTCCAGCCCGGGGGCGTCGGGGGCGAAGCGGGTCGGCCCTATGTGATCGAGAAAGCACCAGGGGCCTATGGTGCGCCGCTCCTTGACCGGGAGGGCGCGGGCCACCGGGATGCCGCCCACGTCGGTGAGGCGGGAGGAAATGCGTTGCCACTGTTGTGTCATGTCGTGCTCCTTGCTGGGCGGTGATCCTGCTGCATCAGGATAGTGTATCCCTCGCGCTCGCCGAGAGGGGGGGCTAGCGGCGGCGGCCTCCGCCCCCGAAGCTGCGCATGGGGGTGAAGCCAGGCCTTATCGCCGGCCTGACGGTGGGGGCGCGCACCGGGGTGGCCATGGCGCGGGGAAGGTGCGGTCTGGTATCCACCCTGGGCTGGGTCCCGGGGAGCAAGAGGCCGTTATTTGTCTTGGGCAGGGTGGAGGGGATCAAGAGGCCGCCGTCGACCTTGGGCCGTGCCCCTGGGGTCAGCAGGCCGTTCTCGGCCCTGGGGAGAGTGCCCCCCTTGTCATCCAGCGGTGAGCGCGGGCCCTTGTCCGGGTTGCTGACGCTGGGTCTGTTCTGCCGGTTGTCACGCAGGGCCTGTTGCTGCTCCGGCGTCATGGCATTCCAGCGGCCCGCCAGCTCCCCTCGCAGGGCGGCCACATCGGGCTGGCCATGGTTCTCCTGCCAATCCTGATACGTCTCCTTGATCTCCTGCTGGCGCTCAGGATCCAGCCCGCTCCACCACTTCTTGATCAGCTCGTCAAAATCCCCCTGGTTGTCGCAGCACCAGGGGTAGTAGTCATCCCAATAGCCGTAATAGTCGTCATACCACCAGTAAGAGGCGCCATAGTGACCGCCGTAATAGTCACCAGCGCCAAGCCCCACGCTGGCGCCTGACGAGGAGGTGTTGCTGCAGCCGGCAAGGGCCAGGGCCAGCAGGGGAATGAGGAGGGCGATGCGCATGATGCTCCCGGTGCCACGAAAGGACGCAATGGACGGATGATAACCTGACTATGCACCAATCCGGCCGCGGATGGCAGACCCTGCCCCCATCAGACATGGGTAGCGAGGATTTCCCCGGCATCGAGGGCAGGAGAGGTTGCGTAGATTACACCCTGCTGCGTGGTCCCGCAGGCTAGTAGCCTGCCATCCGGGTCAAATCGTGCCACCTGATAGCGCGACTATTCCGCCTCGGCACAGTCGACCATATAACGGCGCCAGGTGGCATTCGAAACGGGTCGGTTCTGGTTGGTGCTGCATCTTGATGGTGGTGTCGGCCATTTAATCGGCTGCCACTATCGGCAATGCCATGACGCAGGCCTCTCGGCCCAGATGGGTCAGCAGACGGCGCACATCGTCGAGGCGGATGAGCAGGGTGGCGGTATTGACCAGCGGGTGGCACTGCACCTGCTCGGCCTGCCAGATACGCTCGTCCACCACCAGCTCCACGGCATGCTCGCTATCGCGCACCATGGCGAGCAGGGTGACCGAACCCGGGGTGAGGCCGAGCACTGCCTCGAGCCGTTCGGGGGAGCCAAAGCTCAGCCGCTTGACCCCGAGCCGTGCCGCCAGCGCCTTGAGGTCGACCCGGCTCTCCTCCGGGCTCACCACCAGAAACAACCGCTCGCTCTTCGGATCGCGCAGAAAGAGGTTCTTGGTCTTGGCAGCGGGCAGGTCGGGCAGCAGCCTGCTCGCCTCCTCGCAGGTGAAAACGGGGGGGTGATCGATACGCAGGTAGGGGATGGCGAGCCGATCCAGCAGGGAATAGATTGCCACAGTGACTCCTTTCGTCGGCGAAGCGCGGTAATAAAGGGGTTGATGGGGATGACGACGGGATCGAGCTTACCAGTTTGACTCAGGCCCCGCAGCCTAGGGTGACGATTGCGAGCAGGCACTGTATGAACGTACAATAGTCCCATCCCAAGGCCGACCCCTATTGCCCATGACCGCGACCCAGCCCACCGTTCCCGCCACTCCGCCCCTCGACGGCTTTATCCTGACCCGCCACGGTCGGGACGTGCGCGGCCGTGACGGGCACGCCGCCACGACCGAAATCGTGATGTGGCTCTGGAGTGCCCAGGGGCCGGTGCGGGTGGTGGTGCCGGGGCAGGAGCCGGTCTTCTTCCTGCCACAGAGCCATATGACCGAGGCCGCCGAGTTGTTCAAGGGCGCCGGGGTGAGGGGGCGGTTTCGCCGCCTGCCCATGCACACCTTCGACGGCCGCCCCGTGGTGGGCTGCTATTTTGCTACCCTGAGCGCCTTTCACCGCGCCATCGAGCTGCTGCTCATTCGCGGGCTGGAGCACTTCGAGGCGGATATCCGGCTGCCGGAGCGCTTCCTGATGGAGCGCTTCATCACCGCTGGCGTGCGCTTCGATGGCCGGGCGGTGAAGAAGGGGGGCAGGCAGGGCTACTGGGAGGTGAACGAGGCACGCTGCGCCCCCCAGGCGGTGACGCCGACCCTCTCCTGGGTGTCGCTAGACGTGGAGTGCGCCATGGACGGGGCCCTCTTCTCGGTCGGTCTTTACAGCGAGCAGGATGCGCGGGTCATCATGATAGGCACCCCTGAGGCGGATGCCGAGAGCTGGGGCACTCAGGTCGAGTGGGTGGCGGACGAGAACGCCCTGCTCGGCGCGCTGGAGAGCTGGTTCCAGCGGCACGACCCGGATCTGGTGATCGGCTGGAACGTGGTGAACTTCGACTTTCGCCTGCTGCTGCGCCGCGCCGAGCTGGGCAAGCGGCGGCTGCGGCTCGGGCGGGGGCGCGAGCTCTGCTTCTGGCGCTCGTCACGCAACGATCCCCAGACCGGCAACGTCATCATCCCGGGGCGCATGGTGCTGGACGGCATAGACACCCTCAAAAGCGCCACCTGGCAGTTTGCCAGCTACAGCCTGGATTCGGTGGCGAGCGAGCTGCTCGGTCGTGGCAAGGACATCGAGGATGTGGCAAACCGGGGGGAGAAGATCACCGAGTTGTTCCACTCCGACAAGGAAGCGCTGGCTCGCTACAACCTGGAAGACTGCAAGCTGGTGTGGGAGATCTTCGACTACTGCCACCTCATCCCCTTCGCCATAGAGCGGGCTTCCCTCACCGGGCTGGAGCTCGACAGGGTAGGGGGCTCTGTGGCCGCCTTTACCAACCTCTATCTGCCGCGGCTCCACCGCGGCGGCTACGTGGCCCCCAATCTGCCGGCCGATGGTGGGCTGGCGAGCCCCGGCGGCTATGTGATGGACTCCAAACCCGGTCTCTATCGCCATGTGCTGGTGCTCGATTTCAAGAGCCTGTACCCCAGCATCATCCGCACCTTCTGCATCGATCCCATGGGGTTGGTGGAGGGGTTGCAACACCCGGAACAGGCCATTCCCGGCTTTCGCGGCGCCCTGTTCTCCCGCGAGCGGCACTTCCTGCCGGATCTCATCGCCACCCTGTGGGCGGCGCGGGACAGGGCCAAGGCGGCCAGCAACAAGGCGCTCTCCCAGGCCATCAAGATCATCATGAACTCCTTCTACGGCGTGCTGGGCTCGGGGGGTTGCCGCTTCTACGATCCCAGGCTGGCGTCATCGATCACCCTGCGCGGTCACAGCATCATGCAGCAGACCCGGGAGTGGATAGAGGCTAAGGGGTTCGAGGTGATCTATGGCGACACCGACTCCACCTTCGTTCACCTGAACAGGGAGACCAGTCCGCAGCAGGCCGAGCAGACAGGCCGCGAGCTGGCCGCCATGATCAACGACAACTGGACGGCACTGATCAGGCGCGAGTTCGATCTGCCCTGTTATCTCGAGATCGAATACGAGACCCACTACCGCCGCTTCCTGATGCCCACCATCCGCGGGCTGGAGAAGGGGAGCAAGAAGCGCTATGCCGGGCTGGTTGGCGGCGAGGGGCAGGCCGGATCTGAGCAGCTGGTGTTCAAGGGGCTCGAATCTGTGCGCACCGACTGGACCATGCTGGCCAAGCAGTTTCAGACCCGGCTCTACGAGCTGGTGTTTCACGACGAAGATCCCAGCGGCTATGTGCGCACCATGGTGGACGAGACCCGTGCCGGCCTGCACGACGATCTGCTCATCTATCGCAAGCGGCTGCGCCAAAAACTCGAGGAGTATCAGAAGAATGTGCCCCCCCATGTGCGGGCGGCGCGGCTGGCGGACGAGGAGAACCTGCGCCGCGGCCAGCCCCAGCGTTATCAGCACAGGGGCACCATCGCCTATCTGATGACCCTCAATGGCCCAGAGCCGCTGGAGTACAGGCGCAGCGCCATCGACTACGAGCACTACATCGACAAGCAGTTGAGGCCCATTGCCGACGCCATACTGCCCTTTATCGGCGAGTCGTTCGACCGGATCTGCGGCCAGCAGCTGGATCTCTTCTAGCGAGCTAGTCCCCACAGCCGGGGGCTGACCCGGATCAGGAGGGTCGGAAGGGCAGGGAGAAGGCGCAATGCAAAAAGCCCGCTCGATGAGCGGGCTTTTCTAATTTGGTGCGTCCTAGTGGATTCGAACCACCGACCCCCACCATGTCAAGGTGATGCTCTAACCAGCTGAGCTAAGGACGCAGGGTGCGCAATGCGGCTTTTTCATTTGCCAGAAGTGGTGGGTTTAATTGGATTCGAACCAACGACCCCTACCATGTCAAGGTAGTGCTCTAACCAACTGAGCTATAAACCCACATCTGTGTTCAATTGTATTAAAACCAACGACATCGCCTACGCCATGTCAAAGTACTGTTCTAACCAACTGAGCTATAAACCCACATCTGGAATATCTGTATTTCTTTCAAACTGAATGGTGCGTCCTAGTGGATTCGAACCACCGACCCCCACCATGTCAAGGTGATGCTCTAACCAGCTGAGCTAAGGACGCATAATCAGTGTTCTGTAATGGTGCGTCCTAGTGGATTCGAACCACCGACCCCCACCATGTCAAGGTGGTGCTCTAACCAGCTGAGCTAAGGACGCATCACAGAAAAAGTGGTGGGTTTAATTGGATTCGAACCAACGACCCCTACCATGTCAAGGTAGTGCTCTAACCAACTGAGCTATAAACCCACTCGATGAAATGAATTCGAACCAAAGACACAATCTTCACCATGCCAAGTTCATGCTCTGACCAACCGAGCGTTAAACCCACTTCAACTACGCCAGCACTGCTGACGTGGTCGGCATACTACCCATGCCCCCCAAGGCTGTCAACAAGGGACATGCACAAAGGAGACTGTTTGCCCAGTTCTTGCGCAGCCTGTTGATTTTGCAGGCGAGCCGCTCGATTGAGCGGCGCTGTGGCGCCCTTTATTGGGCCCGGGAAAGGGTAGTGCAGGCCTCGGGACTCGCGAAGCGACCATAGATGAATCTCAGCCTTGCACCCAGCATCAGGGCCGCGCCGGTGAGGCCGACGATGAAGCCTACCCAGAAGCCCTGGGGCCCCATGCGCGGCACCACCCAGTCGGTCAGCCCCAGGATCATGCCGGTGGGCAGCCCCAGTCCCCAGTAGGCGACTATGGTGACGTAGAAGATGGCCTTGGTGTCCTTGTAGCCACGCAGGGCCGCGGCCGCCACCACCTGCACCGAGTCCGAGACCTGATAGATGGCGGCGAAGAACAACAAGGTAGCCGCGAGGGTGATCACCTGGATGTCATCGGTGTAGATCCCCGCGATATGTTCGCGCAGCAACACCGTCAGGGCGGCGGTACCGGCGGCCACCGCCATGCCCAGCATCAGGCCGGTACGGGCGGCGACGCGGGCGTGCTCCGGCTGGCCTTCCCCTATGCTGTGGCCGACTCTGATGGTCACGCCGACGCCGATGGAGAGCGGCAGCATAAACACCAGGCTGGAGAAGTTCAGGGCTATCTGGTGGCTCGCCACCGTCTCGGCGCCGAAGGGGGCCAGCATCAGGGCCACCACGGTGAACAGGGTCACCTCGCAGAAGATGGCCATGGCGATGGGGAAGCCTAAGCGAAACAGGCGCCAGATCCGGCTGCCGTTGGGGCGCGCGAGCTGGGCGAACAGATTGATCTTCTTGAAGTGGGGGGAGAGCTTCACGTAGGCAATCATCGCCAGCAGCATGGCCCAGAGCACTATGGCGGTGGCCACGCCGCAGCCGACCCCGCCGAGCTTGGGCATGCCGAAGTGGCCGTGAATGAAGATGTAGTTGGCGGGGATGTTGACCGCCAGTCCCACGAAGCCAATCACCATGGTGGGCATGGTGTGGGAGAGCCCCTCGCTGAAGTTGCGCAGCACCTGGAACAGCACGAAGGCGGGCAGACCCCAGAGGATGGCGTGCAGGTAACCGGCGGTCTTGTCCGCCATCACCGGATCCACGTCCATGAACTGCAGCGCCAGCGGGCTGAAGTAGAGCGCCACCATGGCGATGGGGGTCACCATCAGCGCCAGCCAGAAGCCCTGGTGCACGGCCGGGCGGATCTCGTCCCGCTTGCGGGCCCCGTTGAGCTGGGAAACGATGGGGGTGAGCGCCATGATGATGCCCTGCACCAGCAAGATGATGGGTAGCCAGAAGCTGGAGGCGACCGACACGGCAGCGAGATCCACGGCGCTGACCTGTCCCGCCATCACGGTATCGACGAAGTTCATGGCGATCTGGGCCACCTGGGCCACCAGTATGGGGCTGGCTAGACGAACGAGCTGCTTCGCCTCGGTCCAATAACGTTGCACTGACACCTCCGAGTGGATCAGATAAAAGAGAAAAGAACGGGTAAATGAGAGGGGCTTTTATCTCCTGCCGGGAGGAGACAAAACGCGGGGGTGTCATTCTAGCCTGAAAATCCGCCAACGGGGAAGGTTGGCGGCGCATTTCTACCCGGGATCAGGCGTCCTCGTGATCGCTGATCAGCAGGTTGGCGGCGGCGTAGGCGGCCTGCTCGCGCAGATCTGCGGGCACCCTATCGTCGCTCGCCACGGCGTTGAGCGCCCGTATGCTGGCGGCGATGGCCTGGGGCACATAGCCCTGCTCACCTGAGCCTATCTGGTTGTAGGCGATGCGAATGGCTTCACAGCATTGATATACCTGCATTTTTGTTTCCTCGTTAAGCCTGGATTGAATGGGGTCACTATAACGATCGGGGCCTGCCTTGTCAGCCGGCATGCTTGTCTTGCACTGTGGCCGGGGGTAACCTGCCGACAATTTTGTTACAGCGTGGAGACGAGACATGTTCACCGGCATAGTACAGGGGACCGCCGAACTGGTGGCCATCGAAGAGCTGCCCAACTTTCGCACCCATGTGATCCGCATGCCGAGCCCGGCCTGGGGCGAGGGGCTGGCACTCGGCGCCTCCGTGGCCCACAACGGCTGCTGCCTGACGGTCACCCGCATCGAGGGGGAACTGGTCAGCTTCGATCTGATGCAGGAGACCCTGCGCCTGACCAACCTCGGCTCGCTGGCTGTCGGGGACAAGGTCAATGTGGAGCGGGCCGCCCGCTTTGGGGACGAGATTGGCGGCCATGCCATGTCCGGCCACATCATGGGCACGGCCGAGGTGAGCGCCGTCATCGACAGCCCCAACAATCGCCAGCTGTGGTACCGCCTCGCCCCCGCGCTCATGAAGTACGTGCTGACCAAGGGCTACATCGGCATTGACGGCATCAGCCTGACCGTGGGCGAGGTGCGCGGCAATGAGTTCTGCGTCAACCTGATCCCCGAGACCCTGGCCCGCACCAATCTGGGCTGGGTCAAGGTGGGCTGGCAGACCAACATAGAGATCGATCCCCAGACCCAGGCCATAGTCGACACCGTGGAGCGGGTGCTGGCGGCGCGCCAGCCGGCCTGATCCGCCATCTCAAGCGGGGCCCGCAGCAGGGGGCCCGGTTCTCTCCCGTGAATTTGAGGCGAGGCTTTCGTCAGGGCAGAACCCATGCCGTCATGGGCCAGTGCCCCGCATCTTCCTGCGGCTGAGTCAAAAATAAGCCCGTCTAGATGACGGGCTCAAAGGAATAAACAGAAGAACCATGTGGCGGGGATAAACGCCATCCCCTGTGTGGCAGCCAACTCCGTGCTCTGCCGTGGCTGACGGAGCCTGAGCGTCACAGGTTGGCCGAAGGATGAAACCGGGCCTACACTTCTTGTGTCTGGCACATCCATGAGCCGACAACCATCACATAAGAGACAAGGCCCCTTGGCGAACTTCAGGATGATTTGAGGTTCTCCGAGGGGCTTTTCTTTATGAGGGAATGTGCCGCGAAGGGGAGGGGCTCAGGCATCTGGGGAGAAGCAAGTTGGGGATGGGCGGCATGGCGTCGCCCCAGTCCCCCTCGCTTGCCTGGTCAGCGAAAGGCAATCAGAACATCTGCTCGTCGTCCGCATCCACAAACAGCTGCAAACAGTCGCGGGCTTCGTCCCGGTGCAGCCGCAGGTGGATCGGATTGCAACAGGCCATGCAGTCCTCGTAGAACTCCTGATCCCCCTGGCTGGCATCCAGCTCGACCCGGGTGTGGTGGCCGCAGTGGGGGCAGACGATGCGCTTGCTGGTGTACTCGATCATGGTGACCTCCTGGGGCCGACTGGCCGCCTCTTTCCCCTGATTCTAGTCGGCAAGAGGCGGCGCAACCGCGAGCAGGCGCACGTTTATGACAGGGATCAGGGGATGCGCCTAGCCCCTAAGGTCTGACCCGGTGCACCACTGGCCCCGTGCGGATTCACCCCACCCAGCGGGCCAGCATGTCTGCATCCAGTTCGGCCAGCGAACGCAGCTGGTGATCGGCGATGGCGAGACGGGGGTCGCCCACCAGCGCCGGGTCCGGCACTATCAGCGCCTGCATGGACGCCGCCTTGGCCGCCAGCAGGCCGGTGAAGCTGTCCTCGATGGCCAGACAGTGCACAGGTTCGACGCCCAGCTTCTCGGCGGCGTGGATATAGACATCCGGGTGGGGTTTGCCAAAGCGCTCCACCTCGGCGGAGTGGACCGCCATGAAGCGATCCTGGATGCCGAGCTTGCCGAGCACCGCCTCCACCATGGTGAAGGGGGAAGAGGTGGCCAGGCCAATCTTGAGACCACGAGCCTCGATGAGGGAGAGGGCCTCCAGCACGCCCTCCTTGGCCTGACCTTCCTGCAGGATGAGTGCTATCACCTGATCCAGGATGCGCTGCACCACCTCTTCCTGGGTCGGGCCGCTCCAGGGACGCAGGCGATACCAGTGGGCCACCAGCTGATCGATGCGCACCCCTATGGTGGAGTTGCAGTCCTCCTCGGTGTGGAAGTGGCCCAGCTCGGAGAAGACGGCCATCTGGGCCCGTTGCCAAAAGGGTTCTGAGTCGATCAGAACACCATCCATATCGAAGATCACGGCAGTTAACATCTTGTACTCCTGACATAGGTGAAGGGGGGATTATAAGCCCGACGCCTCAATGGAAAAGGGGCAGAAACCTGCCCCTTGCGCCGGATCACGCAGATAAACGTTTGTTTTTACGCGGCAAAGAATGCGCTTTAGAGGAGCACCTCGACCCGGGCGGCGACCGCCTTGGCCTTTTCCACCGCCTCTTCGCACCCTTGCCCACGGGTCAGCGCCACACCGAGGCGACGGCGACCGGCGATCTCGGGCTTGCCAAAGAGACGCAGCTGAGCGCCCGGCACCAGGGCCAGCGCCTCGGCAACCCCCTGATAGCGGATATTCTGGCTGTGGCCATCGCGCAGCACCACGGCGGAGGCACTCGGCCCGAACTGGGTGATGGTGCCGACCGGCAGCCCCAGGATGGCGCGCACGTGCAGGGCGAACTCGGAGAGATCCTGAGAGATCAGGGTCACCATGCCGGTGTCGTGGGGGCGGGGAGAGACCTCGCTGAACCACACCTCGTCACCCCTGATGAAGAGCTCCACCCCGAACAGGCCATGACCACCCAGGGCCTCGACCACCTTGGCGGCGACCTCTTTGGCGCGGGCCAGCGCCAGCTCGCTCATCGCCTGGGGTTGCCAGGATTCGCGGTAGTCGCCGTCTTCCTGACGATGGCCTATGGGATCGCAGAAGTGGATGCCGTCCACGGCGCGCACGGTGAGCAAGGTTATCTCGTACTCGAAGGGGACGAAGCCTTCGACTATCACCTTGCCACGGCCGGCGCGGCCTCCCTCCTGGGCATAGGTCCAGCTCTCGTCCAGCTTGGCGAGATCCCGCAACAGGCTCTGGCCCTTGCCGGAGGAGCTCATCACGGGTTTCACCACGCAGGGCAGGCCTATGGCCTCGACGGCGGCAACGAACTCCTCCTTGCTCTGGGCGAAGCGGTAGGAGGAGGTGGGGAGGCCCAGCTCTTCGGCGGCGAGCCGGCGGATCCCCTCCCGGTTCATGGTGAGCTGGGTGGCGCGGGCGTTGGGCACGACCCTGACTCCTTCCTGCTCAAGCTCTGCCAGGGTATCGGTGGCGATGGCCTCAATCTCGGGGATGATGAGGTCGGGCTTGACCTCGGCTACCAGGGCGCGCAGGGCGGCGCCATCGAGCATGTCCAGCACCTGGGCGGCGTGGGCGACCTGCATGGCGGGAGCATTGGCGTAGCGGTCGGCGGCGATCACTTCTATGCCAAGGCGTTGCAGCTCGATGGCGACTTCCTTGCCGAGTTCACCTGAGCCGAGCAGCAGGGCACGGGTGGCGCCGGGGCGGGTGGCGGTTCCAAACATCTGATCTCTCCTGATGTCCATGGTCAGGGTTGCTGACCCGAGTGAGTAAAAAAAGAGGCACGCATGGCGTACCTCAGGAAACGGATTTGTGGGCGCGCTGCTCCAAATGGGTCAGCAGTGTGATGGCGCCTATGATGATGGCGGCGCCGAGCCACAATCGGCCGGGGGGCGCCCAGCCAAATACCAGCCAACCCGCCAGTACGTTCATGGGCAGCTTGGCAAAGTCAAAGGGTTGCACGAAGGAGGCCTCGGCCACGCTGTAGGCGCGGGCGATGGACATCTGGGCCAACGCCGACAGCACCCCTGAGACCGCCACCAGCAGCCACTGGGTTTCGCTCGGCCACTGCCATTCGGGCAGGGCCAGCATGGCGTTGAAGGGGGTGCTGAAGATGAGCAGGTAGACCACTATGGTGTGGGACGATTCGCTCGCCGCCTGATAGCGCACCAGCAGGGAGTAGCCGGCCCAGAACAGGGCGGCCGCCACTGGCAGCAGGGAGGCCCAGCTGAAGTCATCGGTCCAGGGAGCCAGGATCAGCATGGCCCCGACAAAGCCCGCCAGGGTAGCCAGAATGCGCGCCCGGCTCACCTGTTCCTTGAGCAGCAAGGCCGACCCTAAGGTGGCGAACAGGGGGGAGGTCATCAAGAGCGCTATCCCCTGCCAGATGGGCACGGGCACCGCCAGGGCCCAGAGCCAGAACTGGATGCCGATGACCGCCAGGGCGACCCGCAGCAGGTGCAGCCGCAACTGGTTGGTCATCAGGGATTGGCGCAGGCCGTGGCGGATGAGCCAGGGCAGCAGGCAGATCAGGGCGACCAGATACTGGTGAAAGGCGACCTGGGTCGAGGGGAGGCCGAGCTTGAAGCTGACATACTGGCTCAGGCTGTTGACGGCGGCAAAGCAGAGGCCTGCCACCATCATCCAGACTGCACCGGCAAAGGGGGAGTGCCTGCGGGAGGGTGCCATGGGATCCGGGTCACTGAAAAAAGTGCGGCGGATCATAACGGCAATCGTTTGTTCTGCCAAGGCCGGGGTGCTTGCTGAGTACCTCGCTGGCGACTAAGTGCACAAGCATCAAAATATTTGAATAACTTGAGCATCTATTTTCGCTATCCGCCTTGAACCTCAATCTTTATAGTGACCTCCATCGACAGCACAGCTGTTCAACCGACAACCAAATGGAGTTTCACCATGGCCAATATCCTCGTTCTCAAGTCCAGCATCCTGGGCCAGTATTCCCAATCCAACGCCCTGATCGACGGCTACCTGGCCGAGCGCCAGGGTGACACTGTCACCGTGCGTGATCTGGCAACCCTGAACCTGCCGGTGCTCGACGGCGAGCTGGCCATGGGCCTGCGCGGCGGTGAGAACCTGAACGAGCGTCAGCTGGCCGTGCTGGCCCAGTCCGACGAGCTGGTGGCCGAGCTCAAGGCGAGCGATCTGGTGATCATTGCGGCCCCCATGTACAACTTCAACATCCCGACCCAGCTGAAGAACTGGATCGATCTGGTGGCCCGTGCCGGCGTGACCTTCCGCTACACCGAGACCGGCCCGGTCGGCCTGGTGGAGAACACCCGCGCCCTGGTGGTCAGCCCCCGCGGCGGCCTGCACCTGGGTAACCCTACCGATCTGGTGACCCCTTACATGCGCACCGTGCTGGGCTTCATCGGCATCAACGAGGTGGACTTCATCTACGCCGAGGGCATGGGCATGGGTCCCGAGGCACAGGCCAAGGGCATAGAGCAGGCCAAGGAGCAGCTGGAAACCCTGGCATACTGATGCCGTGACGCTTGCCTGCTCACCCAGGTCCAGTAACAACAACGCAGCCATCAGGCTGCGTTGTTGTTTTCAGATGGCGGGGACGCCAGTCTTCAATCCCAGATGAAGCGACGGCAGCCGCTGCCGATCAGCAGACAGACCGCGACCAGGGATCCCAGCAGCAGGCTGCTGAGCCACTGCTCCGTACTCTGGGGCAGATGAGGGGAGAAGAGGCCGATCGTGAAGAGGGCACTGATGATGATCAGGCTGGTCTGTCGGGTCAGGATCATGGTGTCGTCCTTGGCTGATGGTGAGCGAATTAAGGCTAACCGCGGTCTGTGACAGCCTGATGTATCCATACCTCAGGCCCAGGGTCCAGCGGGGTTGCCTCTCACCTTAGCAGTTTTTGCCGCCACGGCCAGCGCCACGAGACAGCTTGTGATCCGGATCCCTATCTGAACTGCTTTTGATCAGGCTGGTAGTGGAAATCGCCGCCGGCCAGCCGCGCAGTCAGGGCCTCCTTGTCGAGATCCTGCGCCCGGCAGAGATCGTCCAGATCGGCGTAATGATCACGAAGCTGCATGTTGACCAAGCTCAGCAGCATGTTGATGTCCATGGTGGCAAAGCGGGTCAGTGTCATGATTGTTGCTCGCTGTCCAGCAGGTGGAGTTGTTCTATGGCGTCGCTCACGCTTTGCAGGTGAAGCCGTATGCTCTGGCGCGCCTCGGCAGGCAGATAGTCGGTGAGGGTGTGCTGCCAGCTGCCCGCTTCGGTCTTGAGCTGCTGGAACAGGGTGAGCCCCGCCGGGGTGAATGAGACCAGACTGATGCGCTTGTCCTGGGCGCTGCTCTCGGTGAACAGGATGCCCTTCTCCACCAGACGGTGGATCTCGCGGGAGATCCGCACCTTGTCCATCCCGCTCGCCTCCACCAGCTCTTTCTGGCTGATGGGGTAGTGGGGGCCAAGCACCATCATCAGGCGCCATTGGGGCACCGTCAGCTGGTACCGCTGCTGGTAAAACTGTTCAAAGGTATCGCGCACCATCTCAGCGGCATGGACCAGCTGATAGGGGGGATAGTGCGCGAGCAGCTCTATGATCTTCGACATATGACATCCTGCTGTGGCGGCTGCATCGGGTGCAGTTTCTCTTGATACTTTGACCTTGATGATACGTAACACAAGGGCATTTGTCTGAACGGGCACCAGAAAAATGTGCGTTTGCGCACGTGTTGCGTCAAGGATCCGGCAACCAGGGTCTCAACTGGCCTTGCTGTTTACACTTTTACGCAGCCAGATCAAGGCATTATGAGCAAGCCAGGCCTCGCGGCTCTGGAGCGCATAGAGCGCAGCCTCGTCGCGGCTTCCCCCCTGCCAGTGGCGGGGTTCCTGCTTGGGCAGCCTGCGCTGGCCCAGCAGGGTGGCGGGCACATGGGGGTTGGCGCCAAGGGCGGCGGCCAGATGGGGCTGCGCCGCCTGCTCGCCTTCGGTGGCAAACACCATCAGCGCCTTGTTGTAGCGCAGCCAGCAGGAGGCTTCATTGAAGCGCACCAGCAGGTCCTGCAGGGCGGCCCAATCCCCTTGCCAGGCATAGAGGCTGGAGAGAGGGTGACGACAGCCCGGTTCGTCGGCCTGACAAAGGTCGAGCAGGGCCAGGTATGCCTGGCGGGCCTGCTCCTGCTGCCCCAGTCGCAGCAGGCAATCGGCCCGACCCGCCAGGGCCGCGATCAGTGGGCGGGCCTCGGGGGCGCTCCAGCCGCGGCCTGCGTGTTGTTGCCAGAAGGCCTCGTCGAACAGGGGGCTGGCATCGGCGATGATGCGGTCAAACCAGGAGAGGCGGGCGAGGGGATCGCGGCACTGCGCCGCCTGCTCGAACCACTGCTGCCACTGGCGGGTCTGTTCGTTGTCGGGAAGCGGTTCTTCTTCATGCCGTGCCCCATCCTGATCCAGGGTCAGCAGAAGGTTGAGGGCCGTCTTCATCTGCTGGCGCTGCCGCTTGCAAAAATCCAGGAAGGGCAGCTCGCTGGCCGCGGCCTGATGCAGCATCTGGGCCATGGGCCTGTCACGGAACAGGCAGAGTTCGGCCACCAGGCTGAAGCGGTACCGGGTGGTGGTATCGTTCAGATCCGTCGGCGTGGGCCAGCGGGCCACCCCCTGACTGAAGCCGTAACTCCACTGGCCGAGGGGGTGGCTCTGCTCGAATACCTGCTCCGGGGTCTCGTTAGAGAGCCGGCACTGGCTCGGCAAGACCAGCTGGGCGTCGTCGGCCTGGGCCTCCAGCTCGGCGATCAGGTGATGCAGCGCCTCGGCACTCTTCTCGTCCAGCTCGGCGTCACGGGGCAGCAACCCGGCCAGGGGATCTTGCCAGTCAGGGGCGATCGGCCCCGTCAGACGGGCGCAGAGAAAGCCGTGCAGGGCCGGGTAACTCATGTCCTGCTGGCTGTGGCTCTGGATCCATTGATTGAGATGACGGGTACGAGTGGCTGGGTTCATCGACGCTTCCTCTGGATTTGACGGCCGCGAAGTCTACCTAAAAGTGGGGTTATTTGCAGCCAAGGGGCGACCGAGTGCTGCTAATATCGCCAGTACGGGGTCGCCCCGAGGTGAAAATCCTGTGGGGGGACGGGCAAGGGACTAGGTCCTGTCACGGCTCTGGGGTAACATGCGCGCCTGCATGAAAAAACCTGAGCCCTTGTCCTCCCTCAGCCGACGACAGGGGCGATGCGCATTATTACGGGCCATGAACTGCAGGCCCATCCAGATATTGAAAGAAGAGATCACCATGTTACAGATTGGCAAGATGAACACCCTCACCGTAGTCGAGCTCGAAGATCGTGGCGCCTGGCTGGCCGCGGGGGAATATGGCGAGCTGCTGTTGCCCAAGCGTCAGCTGCCGGAAGGCGTTGCCGAAGATGGCGAGGTGTCCGTCTTTCTCTATCTGGACGCGGATTGCGAGCCGGTGATCACCACCGACAAGCCCTTTGCCATGGTGGGTGACATCGTCGGCCTCAAGGTGGTCAACGCCAACAAGATCGGCGCCTTCCTCGACTGGGGCATGAAAAAGGATCTGTTCGTGCCAAGCCGCGAGCAGAACAAGCCGATGCAGGTGGGCCATGTCTACCTGGTGCACCTGATGCTGGACAACGAGGGACGCATGGTGGGCACCAGCCGCCTCGAGCGCTTCCTGCGCGTCGATCCCCCCTTCAAGGCCGGTGACGAGGTCACTGCGCTGCCCGGGGAACACACTCCCCTCGGCATCAAGGCCGTGGTCAATGGTCAGTACTCCGGCATGCTGTTCAAGAACGAGGTGTTCGGCCGCTTGATGACGGGCCGACCGCTGACCGCCTGGGTCAAGCAGGTCCGTGAGGATGGCAAGCTGGATCTGACCCTGCAAAAACCGGGGCAGGATCGGATGGATGATGCCGGCGGCCGTATTCTCACCCGCTTGCAAAAGCAGGGCGGCAGCCTGGCGGTGGGGGACAAGAGCGAACCCGAGCTCATCTACAAGATGTTCAATATGAGCAAGGGTACCTTCAAGAAGGCCATAGGCGGGCTCTACAAGCAGGGCAAGATCGTCATCGAAGACAACTGCATCACGCTGGTTGCAGCAGAGACCAGCACGGCCCAGGACGGCGAATAAGGTGCCGAGTCCCTGTATCGGCGACTGCCGGGCCAAGGATGGGCTCTGCCTCGGTTGCGGGCGCACCCTGACCGAGATAGGCCAGTGGTCCGCCATGGACAGCGAGGCCCAGCTGGCCCGCATGGCCGAGCTGGATGGCACGCGCAGCACCCACCAGTGCCCGGGATGCGGCGAGCCGGCGTTTTGCGCCGTCTCCGCCGGTGAACCCATAGAGCGCTGCTGGTGCAGCCAGCTGCCTCCCTTGCCCATGAGCGAGGCGAGCGCCTGCTGGTGCCGTCGCTGTCTGGCCAAGGCCATAGCGGTTCGTCCCTGAAGGGGTAAATCGCAGAGACGAAAAAGGCGCCAGGGGCGCCTTTTCTTATGCCTGCTGCTGGCGGTGCCAGCGAACATGGACCTCGTGTTCGCTCTGATCCCGAGGCAGCAGGAAGGTGGCGTAGATCACCTCGAATTCCTCCTGATGATCCAGCAAGCCGACCCACACCTCGGCCCAACGCTCCATGTCGACCGGCACGCCGAGTTCGGTCGACCAGTCGGCGTTGGGCAGGGTCGCCTCGACGGCGCCACGCTGCTCGAATTCGAGGGTGATGTCGACGATTTGTTCGGGGGCCAGCATGTCGGCGGCCTGCTCCAGAAACTGATCATAGGCCCACTCGACCAGCTGATCCGGGCTACGTTGTTCCATGAAATCACTCCAGATACGTCCAGGTTCGCCACTTTAACAATTATTGGGGATGGCGGCCAGCGCGTGAGGCTGGCAACCCCGTGCTGTCAAATGGCCGAAACAGGGGATAAGGTTAACAGAGCCGCCGCCATCGGGCGGCATGATGAGGCATCTGGGCAGCATGAAGCGACGACAGTACAGGCGGCAGATCAAGCGGCGACGGGAGACCTGGTGGTGGCACTATTTGCCGTTGCACCGGGAGGTCATCGGTGGCCATCTGGGGCCGGCCTCCGACCTCGTCGACGAACCTAGCCGGCCTCGTGCACCCGGTTCAGGGTGACCTGGCCGAGCTGACTCATCTGGCGGCGGATCCAGGCCGAGCGCTGCTGCACATAGGGCGAGGGGGGCTTGACCCGGTAGCGCCAGGGATTGGGCAGGGCGGCGGCCAGCAAGGAGGCCTCGTAGCGGGTCAGGCGCGCCGCCGGTTTGCCGAAGTAGTGCCTGGCGGCCGCCTCGGCGCCATAGATGCCGGGCCCGAACTCCACGATATTCAGATACACCTCGAGGATGCGGGACTTGTCCCAGCCCAGCTCCATCAGCAGGGTGAACCAGGCCTCTATCCCCTTGCGCAGCAAGCTGCGATCGCTCCACATGAAGAGATTCTTCGCCGTCTGCTGGCTCAGGGTACTGGCCCCGCGCACCCGCCGGCTTTGCTGGTTGTGTTTGAGGGCCGAGCTGATGGCATCCATGTCGAAGCCGTTGTGATCGGCGAAGCGCTGATCCTCGGCGGCGATCACCGCCAGTTGCAACTCCCGCGAGATACGCTCGAGGGGCACCCAGTCGTGCTTGACCTCGGCCACCTTGGCGGGCGGAAACAGCGCCCGCTCGAGGCGCCAGGTCCACATGGGGGGATCGATGAAGCGCAGCAGCGCCACCGAGACGATGGAGCTGACCAGCGCCGCCAGCAGCAGCTTGCCGAGCCAGCCCAGCAGGCGCCGCCAGCGCGTCGGTCTCACGGGCTCAGGCCCTGAGTCCCACTCATAGTGACCGGGATCGTCGGGATCCGGAATTATTGGGGCAGCCATTCGATGTGGCAGAACTTCTCGTCGACACGGCGGGAGAGCAGCATGCGGGCGAACAGGTGCTCATACTCTTGCTCGGCATTGCCAAGGCCAACCCAGATCTCGGCGTACTCGGCATCGCTCACGGCAAACCCCACGTCCGCTTCCCAGTCATCGGCGGGGTCGGTCTCCGCCAGCAGACCCCGATCGTTGAAGGCCTGGTTAAACAGGGCTATCTCCTGCTCGGGCAGGTTGTCCGAGGCCAGCTCCATGAAGAGTTCAAGGGCGGTATCGAGCAGTTCCTCGACGCTGTGCATTTCGTCATTCAAAGACATAAGACCTGTATTCCAGATGAGGGGGAGAGGTCCCGTCGGCAGGGCCGAGGGGGCGGGCAGTATTCTAGCTGGCCCCGCACGCCTTGGCGAGATGCCTCTGCGCCAGGCAATAAAAAACCGGATCCTGCTACAGGATCCGGTCTTCATTGAGGGAAGGGGTCACGCATGGGGCGTCAGCTCATCCCTTCTTGTCATCGGCGAAGGTGATGTTGAGCTCCAGTACCGACAGTTCGTCACTCTTCTTATCGAGCTGGACGGTGATCTTGTCCGGATCGATCTGCACATACTTGCGGATCACGTCGAGGAGATCCTGCTTGAGCTGGGGCAGGTAATCCGGCCCCCCTCTTGAAGAACGCTCGTGCGCGACTATGATCTGCAACCGCTCTTTGGCCAGTTGTGCGGTGTTTTGTTTCTTGTTGGAACGAAAATAATCCAATAATGACATGTTTAACTCCCGAACAGTCGGCTAAAGAAGCCCTTCTTTTCTTCTTCCAGAAAACGAAAATCCTTGGTGTCACCCAGCAGGCGGGCAACGGCGTCCTCATAGGCCTGACCGGCATCGGACTCCTTGTCCAGAATGACCGGCTCCCCCGAGTTGGAGGCGCGCAGCACCGCCTGGGACTCCGGGATCACCCCGAGCAGTTTGATGGCCAGGATCTCCTGCACATCCTGCACGCTCAGCATGTCGCCACGGCTGACGCGAGTCGGGCAGTAGCGGGTCAGCAACAGGTGCTCCTTGATGGGGTCTTCCCCGCGCTCGGCGCGGCGGGACTTGGAGGCCAGGATGCCGAGGATACGATCCGAGTCACGCACGGAAGAGACTTCCGGGTTGGTGGTGACGATGGCCTCGTCGGCGAAATAGAGCGCCATCAGGGCCCCCGCCTCGATGCCGGCCGGGGAGTCGCAGACGATGTAATCGAACTTCATCTCCGCCAGCTGATCCAGGATCTTCTCGACCCCTTCGCGGGTCAGGGCGTCCTTGTCCCGGGTCTGGGAGGCCGGCAGGATGAACAGATTCTCGGAACGCTTGTCCTTGATGAGGGCCTGGTTGAGGTTGGCCTCACCGTTGATCACATTGACGAAGTCATACACCACGCGCCGCTCGCAGCCCATGATGAGATCCAGGTTTCGCAGGCCAATGTCAAAATCGATGACCACTGTCTTGTGGCCACGCTGGGCCAAGCCGGTGCTCAGGGCCGCGCTGGTTGTGGTCTTGCCAACGCCACCTTTGCCCGATGTAACGACTATGATTCGCGCCATTCTCGCTTCCTTGTAACTCTATTTGATGCGGTCTATTCGGAGTTGTTCGTTGTCCAGCCGGATATGGACTGGCTCTTGTATCAGGCCTGCCGGCAGTGCGTCGCTGAGCTGGAAGGTGCCCGCGATGGAGAGCAGCTCGGCCTGCAATTGCTGGCAATAAATGCGGGCAAGGGGATTGCCCTTGGCCCCCGCGATGGCACGGCCACGCAGGGCGCCATAAATATGGATGCTGTCGTCGGCGATGACTTCGGCCCCCGGACTGACCGAGCCCAGCACCACCAGCGAGGTGCCTGCAGCATAGATCTGCTGGCCGGAGCGCACCGGCCCGACGTGGACCTTGGTCGGCTCCAGGGTCTGAACCGGGGCGACCTGGGCCACCTCCACGGGTTCAGGTGCTGGCGCCGGTGCCACAGGCTCGGCCTTGCGGCTCTTGCCCGACACCATGACGGCCAGCCCGGCCGCCTTGGCCGCCGTCTTCATCGCCTCATCCCGCGCCCCCGTGATGCCGACCAGCACGAAATCTTCTGACTCGACCAGCTCCCTGAGCTGCTCGAAATCGGGGATATCGCTGAGGCGTTCCACATTGAGGACGAGGGGGGCACAATTAAAAAACTGGGGCGCCTGCGCGACCTTGGCCTCCAGCAGTTGTCGGATCCGGTCCGGATTGCCATCGCTGAGATGCAACACAGAAATAGTGAAGGTGGTCCCTTTCAATTCGTTATCGCGTTCAACCATGAATCTTCCCCGAACCGAGACGGTAATACGTTATTGTTATTCAATTCCTGATGTTATAGTTTGCCACCACCAGAGGCAATGAACCCGTCGGATTATATCAATTTCCATGTTGTGTGCAGTCTATAAAAGTCGCAAAAAAGCCGAGACCTATCTCTTTATTGAAAGAAGAGAGGACTTTTCCCGTGTGCCAGAGGCACTGATGAGTACCTTCGGACGCCCCGAGCTGGTTTTGATGACCAAGCTGGACCCGGCCAAGCCCCTGGGGATCGCCTCCACCGAGCGGGTGATGGCGGCCTTGCAGAGCCAGGGCTTCTACCTGCAGGTGCCCCCTCCACCGGAAAATTTGCTGGAGCAGCACAAGGCACAATTAAAAGGCTCCCGCTGATGCAGGGGCGGCTGGCACTGTTATTGTTGAGCGCACTATTAAGTGCGCCCCTGCAGGCCAGCGTCGATTTTGACCATTATGTGACGAGTCTCAAACAGCAAGCCCTGGCGGCCGGCATCCAGCCTGCGACGGTAACGGCCGCTTTTGCCGATATTCGCCTCATAGAGGCGGCCATCAAGCACGACAAAAATCAGCCGGAATTCAAACTGACCCTGGATTCCTATATTCCCCGTGCCGTGCCCCAATGGAAAGTCAAGCAAGCCCGCGCCTTATATCGCCAGCATCTGCCGCTGCTCACGAAAATAGGTGATGAATATGGGGTGCAGCCCCGTTTTATTGTCGCCTTGTGGGGCATAGAAACCAATTTCGGCAAACTCACCGGTAATTTCCCGCTGGTCTCCTCCCTGGCGACCCTGGCCTGGGAAGGGCGACGGGAAGCCTTCTTCAAGGATCAGCTGTTCGATGCCCTGCGCATCATAGAGCAGGGGCACGTGAGCCCCGCTGCCTTCAAGGGCTCCTGGGCGGGGGCCATGGGGCAGGTGCAGTTCATGCCCTCGTCCTTCCTCAAATACGCGGTCGATCAGGATGGGGATGGCAGGAAGGATCTGTGGGGCAATCTCGCGGATGTGTTTGGATCGGCAGCCAATTATCTGCACCAGAACGGCTGGCGCGAGGATCAGACCTGGGGACGGCGGGTGAGGGTACCCGACTCCCTCAAGCCCGCCCTGTTTGGCCTGGAGCAGCGCAAGCCGCTCCAGGCCTGGCAGGCACTGGGGGTGCGACAACTGGATGGCTCACCCCTGCCCAACGTCGACATGCAGGCCTCCCTCATCCGGCCCGATGACGTCCATGGCCGCAGTTATCTTGCCTATGACAATTATCGGGTGCTGCGCCACTGGAACCGCTCCCCCTATTTCGTGGTGGCGGTCGGCACCCTTGCGGATCGGATAGTGGAATAAAAGTGGAATAGAAGAGCGGAGCAAGTGCGGGATAAGAGTGGGATACGAGCGGAATAGGATGGTGGGGAGGCCGCCGAATAAGATAGCAAATTCATCCCTCCCCACTTTGCCCCCTGACGGATGAGTTGCCCCCTTCCTCTTTATTCTTCATGTCAGTGCGTCTGCCCCTGAAAAAAGGCAGAAAAAAGGCGGGAATCTCTCCCGCCTTTTTTGCATCTGCTGTCTGCCGCTTATTCGCAGGCAACCTGCATCACCTTGATGGCCAGGCCACCGCGGGAGGTCTCACGGTACTTGGAGTCCATGTCCTTGCCGGTGATGTACATGGTCTCGATGACCTTGTCCAGGGAGACACGGGGCTTGGAGGTACGACGCAGGGCCATGCGGGAGGAGTTGACCGCCTTCATGGCGGCGATGGCGTTGCGCTCGATGCAGGGCACCTGTACCTGGCCGGCGACCGGATCGCAGGTCAGACCCAGGTTGTGCTCCATGCCGATCTCGGCCGCTTCACACACCTGCTCCGGGCTGCCGCCCATGAGTTCGGTCAGGCCGGCGGCGGCCATGGAGCAGGAGACACCCACCTCACCCTGGCAACCCACTTCGGCACCTGAGATGGAGGCGTTCATCTTGTAGAGCATGCCGACGGCGGCGGCGGCCAGGTAGAAGCGGGTGTATTCGTCGCGGCCGACCGGCTGGATGAACTTGTCGTAGTAGGCCAGCACGGCCGGGATGATGCCCGCGGCGCCGTTGGTCGGGGCGGTGACGACGCGGCCACCGGCGGCGTTCTCTTCACTCACCGCGAGAGCGAACATGTTGACCCAGTCAACGATGCTCATGGGGTCGTTGGAGAGATGCTCGTTGGTGGTCAGCTGACGGTAGAGGGGAGCGGCACGGCGCGGCACCCGCAGCGGGCCGGCCAGGACACCCTCGGTGCGGCAGCCGCGCTCTATCCCTTCACGCATGGTGGTCCAGATCTTGCCGAGCTTCTTGTAGATCTCTTCCGGGGTGTTGAAGCACTTCTCGTTCTCCAGCATCAGGGCGGAGATGGAGAGACCGGTCTGGCCGCAGTGGGCGAGTAGCTCGGCGGCGCTCTTGAAGGGGTAGTTGACGGTCATGTCGCCGCTGTCGGCCTTGCCGAAGCTCTCTTCATCGACGATGAAGCCACCGCCGATGGAGTAATAGGTCTTGCTGTAGATGGCCTCGTCTTCGATGAAGGCGGTCAGCTTCATGCCGTTCTCGTGCAGGGGCAGGGCTTCGTCATGGAACACCATGGCGCCTTTCGGGAAGCTGACGGTGTGGCAGTGCAGGCCTATGGGCAGACGACCGGTCTGCTCGACCCGGGAGATGAATTCAGGAATGCCGTCGATGTCGACATTTTCCGGCAGGTTGCCGGCCAGCCCCATGATGATGGCGGTGTCTGTGTGGTGGCCTTTGCCGGTCCAGGAGAGGGAGCCATAGACGTCAACCTGGATCCGGGTGATGTCACGGATCTTGCCGCTAGCACGCAGATCATCCACGAACTGTTTGGCAGCTTTCATCGGGCCGACAGTGTGGGAAGAGGAGGGGCCAACACCGATTTTGAAGATATCAAAAACGCTGATCATGTAACAATTACCTCAGGGTAGAAGGGGGCGCCATGCCCGCTCGCAGAAAGGGTGATCCATGGGACGGGTCTGTCGTCACAAAGGCCAGGGAACCAGATAACCGCAGTGTAACGGCTTCCTGCCTAAAAAAAGTTGAAATAGATCTATTTTTGTTGAATTCACGGCGCGAGTATAAAATTTATTTTGATGGTTATCCATTTTGTTAAGCGCAAGGCAAACGTTTTGCGAAAAAATACCCGGCCAGGCCGGGTATCTGAGGGTCATATGAGGTCGTTTTTACCCAGGCTTAACATTCGGTGATGTTGACGGCGAGGCCGCCGCGGGCTGTCTCCTTGTACTTGGTCTTCATGTCGTTGCCGGTTTCCCACATGGTCCTGATCACCTTGTCCAGGGAGACCTTGTGCTCGCCTGTGCCACGCAGGGCCAGGCGGGCGGCATTGATCGCCTTGACCGCCCCCATGGCGTTGCGCTCGATGCAGGGCACCTGCACCAGGCCGCCGATGGGATCGCAGGTCAACCCTAAGTTGTGCTCCATGCCGATCTCGGCGGCGTTCTCGACCACGGCCGGACTGCCGCCAAGCAGCTCGGCCAGGGCGCCGGCGGCCATGGAGCAGGCGACCCCCACTTCTCCCTGGCAACCCACCTCTGCCCCCGACAGGGAGGCGTTCTTCTTATATAAGATGCCGATGGCGGCGGCGGTGAGGAAGTACTGCATCAGCAGCTCATCATCCACCTTGCGCACGAAGCGATCGTAATAGTGCAGCACGGCGGGGATGATGCCGGCGGCGCCGTTGGTGGGGGCTGTCACCACCCGGCCACCGGCGGCATTCTCCTCGTTGACGGCCAGGGCAAACAGGTCCACCCACTCCATCACCATCAGGGGATCCTTGTTGAAGTTGGTCTCGCCACAGAGCTGGCGATAGAGGGCAGGGGCGCGGCGCTTCACCTTGAGCCCCCCCGGCAACACCCCCTCGCTCCTGCAACCGCGCTCGACACAACCCTGCATCGCCTGCCAGATCTTGCGCAGGCCCGCCTTTATCTCGGCTTCGCTGCGAAACACCTTCTCATTGGCCAGCATCAATCCCGAGATGGAGAGGCCGCTCTCCTGGCAGTGGGCCAGCAGCTGGGCCCCGCTCTCGAAGGGGTAGGGGACGGGGTGGGCGGCATCGAAGCGGGCGGCCTCTTCCCGGGCGTTGGCGAAGTGGCTCTCCTCTATGATGAAGCCGCCACCGATGGAGTAGTAGGTCTGCTCAAACAGCAGGCTGTCGCCCGCGAAGGCGCGCAGTGTCATGCCGTTGGAGTGGGCGGGCAGGGTCTTGCGCCGATTGAAGAGGATGGCACCGACGCGGGGGAACTGGCTCGGTTGCTCCCCTCCCAGCCGCAGGGTCTGGCTGTGCTCCACCTGATCGAGGAAGGCGGGGATGGCCTCGATGTCCACGGATTCGGGTTCAAAGCCGGCCAGCCCGAGGATGATGGCCTTGCCGGTGCCATGCCCCTTGCCGGTCTGGCCGAGGGAGCCGTAGCACTCGACCACGACGCGTTCGGTGCGGGAGAGGAGTGCACTCTGCTTGAGGGTGTGTACGAAGGCGCAGGCTGCCCGCATCGGCCCCACAGTGTGGGAGGAGGAGGGACCAATCCCGATGGAAAACAGGTCGAAGACACTGATCATGACGTACTCCGATTATGGATTTCGTCTAAACATTGTAAATTTTTTGTAGTCGATGAAAAGGGGGGAAGCAACAGCCTGTGATGGCGGTGTGGAAATGGGGCAAAACAGGGGGATCAGGGGCGCCAGGAGGAGCGGATCTGCATCTCATGGCCCCCCTGAGGGGCTATCAGTCGAGGAACTCGCACAGGTAGGCGGTGGCTGTCTTCACTTCCAGCTTGAAGGAGGAGTGACCGGCCACGTCGAAGGACTCGCCCTGATGGTAGCTGTGCCACTCGTCTTCATCGGCCAGCTGGATGCGAAGGACACCCTTGACCACCGTCATCCGCTCCGGGGCGGCGGTGTTGAACTGGTAATCACCCGCTTCCATCACGCCGACCGTGGCTTTCTCGCCTTTTTGCTCGAAACCGATAGATTTAACATTTCCGTCAAAATATTCGTTAACTTTCAGCATCTTTTCTTCCCTGTATGCACGTTTGCAGAGCAAAAGTAGCACATTATTTTGGCGATTGTCATGGTGAAATAGGGAAAAAACGGAGAGTTTCTTGTGGGTCTCAACTTTGTGAAAAACCATAAAAATTCGTTTCGTTCAGGGATCACGATGTTAAACGGGTAATAAATATGAGATAAAGCGCGCCGCCAGAGCAATGGAGAGGATTTGACGCTCTGGGTGGTCATTTGCACTGCCAAAGTGTGAGTAATTGCTTAATAAAGGAACATTCTGTGTTGACAAAAGGATTAATTAAAAATATCGGCTTCCAGGTCGTGGTTGCCATGATCCTGGGGGCGCTGGTGGGTGCCCTCATGGGTGAGCAGGCGACTGTCTTCGCCCCCTTGGGTACGCTCTTCATCCAGCTGATCAAGATGCTGGTGATCCCGCTGGTGGCGGTCGCCATCCTGTCCGGGGCCGCCAATCTGGGGGCCAGCCCGGCCGCGGGCAAGATAGGGGTGACCACGCTCGCCTTCTTCCTCGGTACCTCCGCCCTGGCGGTGCTGCTGGCGCTGGTGATGGGTCAGATCTTCAAGCCCGGCGTCGGGGTCGATTTCGGCTCTACCGCCGCCATGTTTGCCGGTGACTACGCCGACAAGGGCGCCCTGCCGGACGCCGTGGCCACCCTTCTTGGGATGATCCCGACCAATGTGTTCAGCGCCCTGAACGAGGCAAACATACTGCAGATCCTGGTGTTCTGCATGTTCCTCGGCATAGCGCTGGCCAAGCAGCCCCGCGAGCGCGCCAAGCCGCTGGTGGATGGCCTCAACACCCTGGTGGACGCCTTCGTCTGGATGATCAACAAGGTGATGCTGATTGCCCCCATCGGGGTCTTCGGCCTGATGGCCGATGCCATCGGCACCTATGGCTTCGATGTGCTGACCCTGGTGCTCAAGCTGTTCGTGGTCTATGTCGCCGCCATCCTCATCTTCGGCTTCGTGGTCTACCCGATGCTGATCGCCTTCTTCTCCAACACGCCGGTACGCAAGTACTTCTCGGCGATGAAGAAGCCGCAGATCGTTGCCTTCTCCACCGCCTCGTCCATGGCGACCCTGCCGGTCAACATGGAGACCTGCGAGCACGATCTGAAGGTGACCAACGCCACCGCCTCCTTCGTGCTGCCGCTGGGTGCCACCATCAACATGAGCGGCAACGCCATCTATTACGGTCTGGTGGCCATCTTCTTCGCCCAGGTCTACAACATCGATCTCAGCATGGGCGCCTGGGCGGCCATCATAGTCACCTCGACCCTGGGTGCCATCGGCCAGGCCGGCGTGCCGGGCCCGAGCTTCCTGGTGGTGGCCGTGCTGCTGGCGGCCGGCATCCCCATCGAGGGGCTGCCGCTGCTGTTCGCGCTGGATCGCCTGTTCGACATGATACGTACTGCCCTCAACATCACCGGTGATGCGGCTTGCGCCATCATAGTCGATCGCTACAGCCCGGATTACGATCCGAACCGCTGGAGCAAGGAAGCCTGAGACCAGGCTCACTGCCATGAATGACAAGAGGGAGGCGCAAGCCTCCCTCTTTCTATTTTCCTGGGGCCGCAATGGCTGCCCCTCCCTTGCCCACTCAGGGGGTCAGCTGCCCCAGTGCCTGCCGGCAGCGCTGCTCGGCGGCCTCCAGCTCCAGCAAGACCATCTGGATGTCTTCCAGTTGCTGCTGCAGGGTCTCCCGCTTGTCGGCCACCAGCCCCAGCATGGTCTGCAACTGGGAGCGGCTGCTCTTGTCCGCGTCATAGAGATCGAACAGCTCCCGGATGTCCGCGAGGCTGAAGCCCAGCCGTTTGCCACGCAGGGTCAGCTTGAGGCGCACCCTGTCCTGGCGGCTGTAGATCCGGGTCTGTCCCTGGCGCGTCGGGTTCAGCAGGCCCTGATCCTCGTAGAAGCGGATACTGCGGGTGGTCACATCGAATTCACGGGCCAGCTCGCTGATGCTGAAGGTCCGGGCGTCATCCTTGGATTTGGTCATAGGGCTGTCTTGGCTGTCATCTGGTTGTCAATGCAGGCTGGCACCTTACCCAAACGTCAACTTCCCCGCAAGTCTTGTTCCGGGGACGGCGGCGGCATATGTTATCCCAATGTAACAAGGAGAGTGCGATTGATGGATATAGTGATTGTGGCGGCCAAACGTACCCCCATAGGGGCCTTTCAAGGGGCCTTGAGTGCACTGAGTGCGCCCGAGCTTGGCGCCTGCGCCATCCGCGCCGCTCTGGCGGCAGCCGGGATAGACGCAACTCGGGTCGATGAGGTCTATCTGGGCAATGTGCTGAGCGCCGGGGTCGGGCAGGCACCGGCCCGTCAGGCGGCGCTCAAGGCCGGGCTGCCGGACAGCGTGCCCTGCACCACCATCAACAAGGTGTGCGGCTCCGGCATGAAGGCGGTGATGCTGGCGGCAGACGGGCTGCGGCTCGGGGAGGTGGATGTGGTGGTGGCG
>Ga0067045_1027980_pt1 | contig 47814 bp, 31 predicted proteins | sample TerdegcTABiofilm_FD_59184 | JGI IMG/M metagenome (GOLD analysis project Ga0067045, IMG submission 59184) | Combined Assembly of (Gp0054472, Gp0054536) Wastewater bioreactor microbial communities from Singapore -Terephthalate degrading...
GAAACCCGCCGGTCCCTGCCGCCACCCGGCCAGCTGCTCCGCAATCGCTACCTGCTGCCGGTGGATCTCCTGCTGATTGCCCTGGCCGCCGGAGGCAGTTTTGTCGCCCGCCTGGAAGGTGAGGGGCTGGCCCCTTACCGGCTTACCCTGCTGATCTACACCGTCCTGGCCCTCCTGAGCAAGCCTGCCATCTTTTATCTGCTCGGCCTGTACCAGCGGTACTGGCGTTACGCCAGCATCGGCGAGGCTGTGACCATTTTAGAAGCTACCGCTCTGGCCACCCTAAGCATGATTGTGCTGGCCTATCTGATAGCGCCGATCTTTTACCCCTTCCCGGCAGTCCCGCGCTCCATTCCGTTTATTGATGGGCTGCTCACCACGCTGCTGGTAGGAGGTGCGCGTTTTGCGCTGCGCTACCTGGGCGACCGCGCCACCCTCAGCCGGTTACGTCAGGCCGGCCTGGTCAAGAAATCGCAGGGGCTGCGCCGCGTGCTCATCGTCGGCGCTGGAGATGCCGGCACCACCATCGCCCGCGAAATCCTGCACAGCCCCCATCTGAACTGGGAACCGGTAGGTTTTGTAGATGATGATCCGCAGAAACGCCGGCTGCGGATTTTAGGGTTGCCGGTGCTCGGTGGGCACCAGGACCTCCCGACCCTGGTAAGCCGCCTGCAAATCCACGAAGTCATCGTGGCCATGCCCACGGCGCCGGGTGCCGTGATCCGCGAGATACAACGGCTCTGCGCCCAAATCAATGTGCCCTGCAAAGTGCTCCCAGGCATCTACGAGCTCCTGAACGGCCGGGTCACGGTCGGGCAATTGCGGTCGGTGAAAATTGAAGATCTGCTGCGGCGGGAACCAATACAGATTGACCAAACTGCCGTGGCCGATTCGTTACAGGGGAAACGGGTTCTGGTCACCGGCGCCGGCGGCTCCATTGGCTCTGAACTCTGCCGGCAAATTATCCGCTGCCAGCCGGCCGCCCTGATCCTGTTAGGACACGGCGAAAACAGCATCTTCCAGATCTACCATGAATTGCGCCAACGCCTGGCCGACCTGGCACGGGAGACTAACGGGCGCTCCTTGTCTCCCTTGCCCACCTTGATCCCGGTCATCGCCGATATCCGTGACCGCGAGCGGCTACAACGAGTCTTCAGCACCTTAGCACCGGAAGTTATCTTTCACGCCGCGGCTCATAAACACGTCCCTTTGATGGAAGAGAACGCCGAAGAGGCCATCACCAACAATGTGGGCGGGACGCTGAATCTGGTGCAGCTGGCCGAAGGGTATGCCGTCTCGCGCTTTGCCATGATTTCCACCGACAAGGCCGTGAACCCCGTCAGCGTGATGGGCGCCACCAAACGGATTGCTGAGCTGCTGGTGCAACAAGCCGCGCGTCGGACAGGGCGGTGCTTTGTGGCAGTGCGGTTTGGCAACGTGCTGGGCAGCCGCGGGAGCGTGGTGCCATTTTTCCAGGAACAGATCGCGCGTGGCGGGCCGGTTACCGTCACCCATCCAGAAATCACCCGCTATTTCATGACCATTCCCGAAGCGGTCCAGCTGGTCTTACAAGCCACCCTTCTGGGACAGGGCGGCGAGATCTTCATGCTGGATATGGGCGAACCGGTCAAGATTTTAGATTTAGCGCGCGACCTGATCCGGCTGGCCGGTTTTCAGGAAGATGAAATCCCCATCGTCTTCACCGGCCTGCGACCGGGTGAAAAACTGCATGAAGAGCTCTTCACCCCCGAGGAACACCATCGGCGCACGGCTCACCAGAAAATCTTCGTCTTCACCGATGGGTACACGGCGGAGACTGAAACGCTGGAAACCGAGGTCCAACGCTTAATCGCCGCTGCTCAGCAAGGGGATCTGCAGCAAATTTTTCACCTGCTCCAGACGGTGGTGCCTGAATACCTGAGCGGAGCGAAAACAAATCAGCCCCTCTGGACCCTGGCAGCTACCGGCCAAACCCCAGCAGTCCGGAAAATCGCCTGAGGGTGCCCATGCAGCGAGTTACCGGCCCATGGTTAGAATCAGGCTTACTGGCGGTGGCCGCCCCCGCCCTGTTGTTTCCCACCGTGCGGCCTGCGTTCACAGTCATCGCGCTGGCGCTGCTGGTACTGAGCTGGCTGATCGCCCTCTGGCAGCGGCGTCCCTGGCCGGTGACCCCTTTTAACGGTGCCCTGTTATTGTTTGCTATCATGGTCGGCGTTGGAATTAGCGTGACCGCCTATCCGCTGCTAACCTTGCCCAAAGCCACCGGGTTGATCTTAGGATTGGCAACTTTCCGGATCCTGGCCGGATTACCTCCTCGTCCAACCTGGCGGCGAATGGCAACGCTGGGCCTGATCGCGCTGGGCAGTGGCATCACCTTAGTGGGCCTTCTAGGGGCTCAATGGTACTCCAAAGTACCGGCGCTGAGCGCGCTCATAGCGCGCCTCCCCCCTAAGGTACTCTCATTACCCGAGGCTGCCGCCGAAGGCGTCAGTGCCAACCAATTGGCTGGTGTCGTGGCCAGCTACTGGCCGGCGGCGCTCACGTGGTTAGTCTACACCTGGAGCAACCGGCGTTATGGGAGCGGGTTAGCCGCGTCTGGCGTCACAGGGGCTCTGGGCGGCTTGCTGGTGCTCACCCAATCGCGCAGCGGCTGGATAGGCGGGCTGGCCGGGGGACTCTTCCTGCTGGCAGCGTGGCTCTTGTGCGTCCGTCCCCGTCACTGGCAATGGCTGCTGGGCGGCGGATTGGTGGGGCTGGGATTGTTAGCCGGGGCGCTCCTCACTCAAATCGGCCCTGCACAATGGCAAAAGTTATGGAGCGATGAAGCCATTCAGAGCACCGCCGAACTGGGAGTGCTTTCCTTCTCCGGTCGGGTGGAAATCTGGAACCGGGCTTTGTACGCCATTCAAGACTTCCCCCTGACCGGTTGTGGGTTGGGCACATTTCGGCAAGTGATCTGGCTCCTTTACCCCTTATTTTCCGTACCGCCGGAGAGCGATCTGGCCCACGCCCACAACATCTTCCTGCAAGTGGCGTTGGATACGGGCGTGCCGGGGTTGATCGCTTACCTGGCGTTGCTGGCGCTCGCAGCGCGCTGCGCCTGGCAGGTGGCCCGGCAGCGACCGGCCTGGCGTCCGCTGGCCCTGGGATTGCTGGCCGGTTTGGTCAGCCTGCATGTTTATGGCCTCACCGATGCGTTGGCCCCCGGCTCCAAGCCCGGGCTGATCTTCTGGGCCGCGTTGGGATTGTTAGCGGCGTTGGAAAACCCCGCTTTGCCGGCAGCTCGTGCCGAACAGATGCCAGAGAGCAGTGGAGAGGCGATAGGATGAACTTCATAGACTGGGGCGGCCTGGCCGCCAATGCTTTATGGATTTTGGGATTAACGATCGGGCTTGCCACCTGGAGCCTGGGCTATTGTACCGCCCAGCGCACCGGGGTCGCCCCCTGGGCTCAACCGGCCTACCGGCTCGCCCTGTGGAGCGGGGCGGTCTTGTTCAGCAGCGGGTTGGCCGCCACCGGTCACCGCTGGTGGGAGCGCGCCGGTTGGGGAGCGCTGGCGGTGATGGGGATTTTCCAACTCTGGCAGTTGGCATCGGCCTGGCGAGCGAGGAAAACTCATGTCCTCTAAGCCCTCCCTGGCTCCCACCCCGCCGGCCAGCAGCCGCCTGGTAGGACTGCGCTGGGCGCTGGGCCTGCTGGCGGCGGCGCTCTCCTGCTGGCTGTTAGCGCGTGACCTGAACTGGCAGGAGCTGGGAGAAGCTTTGCACAGCGCCGATTACCGCTGGGTAGCAGCCGCCGTGCTGGTGACGTTCGCCAGCTATATCACCCGCGTCTGGCGCTGGCAGGTATTGCTCTGGCAGACCCCGGTCAGGTTTGGCGCCGCGTTGCGCGCGCTGCTGGTGGGCCAGCTGCTCAATGGGGCGCTGCCATTGCGTAGCGGCGATGTGGCCCGCGCGCTCTGGGTCCGCTCCGAGCGCGGCTCGGGCGCTACCGTGGCTTTAGGTACCATTGCCCTGGAAAAGATCTGGGACCTTTTGGCCCTGTTGGGCTGCGGGGTCATGTTGCTGATCTGGATTCCGCTGCCGGATTGGTTTGCCGAATCTACCGGCGGCGTCGGCCTGACCGTGGCCATTGGTCTGCTTGTACTGGGTCTGGGCCTCTGGCAACAGGAACGACTGCTGCACTGGGCCGCCGTGGGGCTTATGGCGCTCTCGCCACGTTGGTACGGGCTGGTCTGGCCCCGGCTCCAACAGCTAACCGGAAGTCTTTCCAGTCTCCAGCAACCCCGCTTGACCGCTCAGGCAGCCCTGTGGACCGTGTTGACCTGGGGACTCTATGCCCTGGCCAATCAGCTGATCCTGGCCGCCTTTGGCATCGCCGCCTGGCCGGCAGCCTGCCTGCTCCTGGTCACCCTCATGGCCGGGGGTACCGTGCCGGTACCTGGACGCCTGGGAATTTATGAGGGGATCGTTGTTGCTTCACTGGCCCTCTTTGAATTCCCCCTGAACCAGGCCCTGGCAGCGGGACTGGTCTTGCATCTGGTTTCCATGGCCACCCCCCTGGTTGTCCTGGTGCCATTGCTGGCCCTGGGCAACCATACCACCACTCCAGTCTGGGCTGACCATCTATGAGCATCTTGTGGCAAGGACTCTTCTGGCTATCTGCCCTGGCCGTGACCTGGACTTACCTCGGCTATCCGCTGTTCATCCGCTGGCTGGCCCGCCGGCGGCCCCGCCCCCACTTGCAGGCCCCCCTGGAGCCCACGATCACTTTCATCATCCCGGCGCTCAACGAGGAAGCCGTTATCACCGCCAAGCTGGAAAATCTGCTGAGCCTGGATTACTCCCCGGCATTGCGGGAAATCATTGTCATCGCCGATGGCTCCACCGACCGCACCGTGGAGCTTGTGCAGGCTTATGCCGAGCGGGGCATCCAGCTGCTGTTCCAACCCGAACGCCGGGGCAAAATTGCCGCCATGAACCGGGCCGTCCCGGCAGCCCAGGGGGAGATTTTGATCTTCTCCGACGCCAATACCTTCATGGAACCGGGCAGTGTGCGGGCCTTAGTGCGCAACTTTGCCGATCCCCAGGTCGCCTGCGTCAGCGGGGAAAAACGCATCCGCCCGGCGGCGCAGCTACAAGCCGAGGGAGAATCAGCTTACTGGCGGTATGAATCGGCCCTCAAGCGCGCCGATTCGCAGGTCAGCACGGCCATCGGCGCGCTCGGCGAATTTTTCGCCATCCGGCGCACGCTCTACCGCCCGCTGGCAGAAGATAGCATCATTGAGGATTTTGTGCTCTCCATGCAGCTGGTCATGGAAGGCTGGCGGGTAGTCTACGAACCGGCCGCCATCACCTGGGAAACCGCTTCGCCCACCTTGCGCGGCGAGTGGCGTCGGCGAACCCGGATGGCCGCCGGCGGCTTCCAGGCGTTAGGCCGGTTGCGCGGCCTCCTTTTACCACGCTACGGTTTGGTCGGTTTCCAATATTTCTCGCACAAAGTCTTGCGCTGGCTGGCGCCTTTATTCATGTTGCTGGCATTGGGGACCGCCACCGCCTTGACCCGCTGGCCCTTCTACCGGCTCTGCTGGTGGGGCCAGGTGGGATTTTACGCACTGGCCGGCTTGGGCGGCCTGCTGGAAATCCTCGGCGTGCGCTCTAAATGGCTACGCCTCCCGTTCTATTTCTGCTTTACCAATGCCACAGCGTTAGGGGGTCTGGTGCGGTACCTCAGCCGAAAGCAAACCGTGTTGTGGACCAGGGCGCGATAGAGCAAATTGGTGAGTCAACGAAAAAACGAAACAGCGCCAAGCCCTTGGGTGGGACTGGCGGTCACAGCGGGGTTGCTGGGGATTTACGCGCTGGGCCTGCCGGCCGGTCTGACTTGGGCCCATAATGGGGCCGACGGCGGTGACCTGGCAACGGCCATCTTGCGGGGCAGCCTCCCGCATCCGCCGGGTTTCCCCACCTACCTGCTGTTGGGAGATCTGTTCATCCGCCTGCCCTGGGGCGAGCCGGCCTGGCGGCTGAATTTCATGTCGGCGGTATTGGCCGCGAGTGCCGCCGGGTTAGTCACAAGCAGCAAGCGTTATCCCCCCGTGACACAGATGAGTGCCGGGTTACTTTTGGGACTGGCGCCCCTTTTCTGGTCCCAGGCCCTCATCACCGAAGTCTACGCACCGGCGGCCTTGGGCACGGCATTGACGCTTTATCTGCTCCAGCGCGGTGCGCCAGGCTGGGCAGTGGGGCTGGCCTGGGGGGCGGGCTTGGGAATGCATCCGACGCTCATTTTTCTGGGCCCCGTGCTGTTAGGGACCAGACGACAACGCGCCTTCATCCTTCAAACCACCCTGGCTGCTGCGGGTATGGCGCTGGTGCTCTATGGCCCGATCTTACTGGTGCGTGGACAAGCGCCTTTCCCGTGGGGCGACCTCCGGTCCGGGGCAGGCTGGTGGGATTTTATCAGCGCGCGGCTCTACCGCCACTATCTTTTCGCTCTGCCCTGGGCAGCCCTGCCCCAACGGCTGTTGGCCTGGGGCAGCCTGCTGGTCCGCCAGTTCACGCCCATTGGCGCGCTCCTGGCCGGGAGCGGCTGGCTGGCGAGGCGACAGGAGCATCCCGCACTGGCCTGGACCTCCCTGGTGGCCTTTTTGATTTGGAGCAGCTACGCAATCGGGTATAATACAGCAGATTCGCTGGTCTATCTTGTCCCGGCGCTGCCGCTGGCGGCGCTCTGGCTCCTGCCGGGGTTAGATCAGGCGCAGACGTGGCTGGCTTCACGGCTGGGGCGGGTGAGCAAATTGGCACTGCTGGTGCTGCCGTTAGGCCAGGCGTTGGTGTGGGGACCATCCTTAACACTGCGACACGCTCAAACCGCCACCGTCTGGGCCCAAACGACCCTGGCGGCGGCTCCGGCCAGAGCGGTGCTCATCACCGCGCAAGATGGGCACACGTTTGCCTTGTGGTACGCGCAGGCTGCTGAGAATCAGCGGCCAGATGTTGTGATCGTGGATCGCGATCTGTGGGCGCAGCCGGCTTACCGCCGCCTGCTGGCTGCATCCTTGGGGCCTGCAGTCCTGGATCCTGATTGCACGCCCGAACAAGCGGCGCAGCAAGACGGGCGTCCCTGGCAATCCATTGCGCCCGGTCTATCATCTGAAGCCAAATGAACTACCGACGTTTAGGTTGGATCCTGTTAGCTTTGGGAGCGGCCCTCCTGCTCATCTGGACTGGCCGGCTGCTCTGGGCCGGGGCGGGGCTGTGGTCCGATTTGAACCGGCTCCAGGAGCTGGCTACCGGGACGGAGACGCCCGATCCGGTAGCAGCCTGCACCCTGATCCAATCCGCCCGGAGCAAGGTAACGCTCATCCAGACGGAGGCCGGGGGAGTGTTGCCCGCCGGGCGCGCGTTGGGCTGGCTGCCGGGCATCGGCGGCGACCTGCGCGCCGCCCCCGAGTTCCTCACCGTCGCCGAGGGCCTGACGGAAGCCGGTAGCGTGCTGTGTGAGGCCGCCGGGCCGGTTTTGACCGCCTGGGCGGAACGTGGAGCGCTGCCCAAGCCGGAACAGTTGCCCGAGCTGCTGACTCAACTCATGCCCGCTTTACCACCGGCAACCACAGCGGTAGCGCGCGCAGAAACGGCCTGGGCCCAGGTAGATGCCGCCACGCTCTCCCCCCGGCTGGCGCGCAAAGCGGCGCTCCTGGAGCAAGAACTGCCTTTATTGGACGCTGGCTTGCACCTGGCGCTGGCTGCGCCGGACCTGGCAGGGTTGAATGGCCCGCGCACCTATCTGATCCTGGCCCAAAACGACGATGAGTTGCGGCCTACCGGCGGCTACATCAGCGCCGTTGGACAGGTCACGTTGGAGCAGGGACGCCTAACCACCTTCAAATTCATAGATGCTTACACGGTGGACGACTATGCCCACAAGCCCTACCCGCGCCCGCCGGAGCCGCTGTACACATACATGTGGTCGGATCTCTGGCTCTTCCGTGACGCCAACTGGTCGCCGGATTTCCCCACCTCGGCGCGGCAGGCGGCCTACTTCTACGAGTACGGCCAGGGCATCCACATAGACGGGGTGATAGCACTGGATCAGTATGCAGTGGAGATGATCCTGCCGGCTTTCGGTGAAATCCATCTGGCCGAAGATGCTCCCCCTTTGACCGCCGAAAATATCCGCGAGTTTATGCGGGAGGCCTGGAATCCCGGCGCTGAGGGGGTGAACGCGGAATGGTATCAGCAACGCAAAGAGTTCATTGGACAGCTGGCCACCGTTTTACAGGCGCGTCTGACAACAGACCCCGCCAGCCTGGATGCCCGCCAGCTGCTGCGCAACCTCTACCGCGCTTTCCAGGAGCGGCATCTCCTGATTTACCTGCCAGAGCCCAACGCAGCGGCGGCACTGGCACGCTTGGGCTGGGATGGAGCAATCCGGGCAACAGCGGGGGATTACCTGATGGTAGTGGATGCCAATATCGGCTTTGGCAAGGTAGATCCGTTGATTCAACGCACCATCGCTTACGAGGTCACGCTAACCACCAATGGCACGGCAAATGCGACTTTAACGCTGACCTATGCCCACCGGGGGCAACGTCGGCAAATCCAATGCACGCCCCAGGTGCCCTATAGCGGCCACTTAACGTATGAATCCATGATCCATCGCTGCTACTACGATTATGTGCGGGTGTATGCCCCGGCCGGGAGCCGCTGGTGGGCCATGACCCCCCATCCTACACCGGGGCAATACCTGCTACGAGGCCAACCGGCCGCCGGTCAGGCAGAAGTCCTGGCCGATGAATTTGGCAAAGCCGTCACCGGTCAATTCTTTGTCGTGGAGTACGGTCAGACCGTGACCACCACGCTCACTTACGACCTGCCGACCGTGGTGCAAACCCAGGGTCAGCAACGGCTGTACACCCTGCTGGTCCAAAAACAGCCTGGCACCCAGGGCACGGCGCTCACCGTGGCCCTTACCCTGCCGCCGGGGGCTCGCCTGGTCAAGGCGATTCCTTCACCTACCCAAACAGCCGGCGAGCAGCTCTTCTTTGTCGGAGAATTAAACACGGATTTTCAGATTGAGGTCGTCTATGAATAGAACTGCGCCGCACTCCACCATCAAGATCATGCTTGGCCTGATTGTCTTGAGCATGTTAGGGATAGCCGGTCATTCCTGGGCCGCGCCGGACCAAAATCCGCTGCGGCAATCGGTGCCGACAGCGACGCCCATCACCACCGAGCCGCCCCCCACCACGCCCCCGCCTCCGCCCACCGAAGCCCCCACGGAAGCGCCCACCGAAGCCCCCACAGAACCCCCCACGGCTACGCCCCTGCCCCCCACGGCCACTCTGCCGGCCGCACCGCGCCCCCCCAAGGCCACTTTGACACCGACGGCCACCGCTACCGCCACGCCCTTGCCTCCCACCGCCACACCGGTGCCGCCCACGGTCACACCGACGGCCACAGCCCAGCCTTCACCGACTGCAACCGCGCTCCTCCCCACCGCTACCGCGCTCCCGCCTTCTCCCACCCCCACGCCGGCGCCGGTTGCAGAGTCAGCGCCGGGCGTCTCACCGCTCCTGTGGGGGGTGGGCGGGTTGTTGTTAGTGGCAGTGATACTGCTGGCAGTTTCACGCAAACGCCTGTAGCTTGAAGCGGTTGCCAGATAACGACACAAGCTTGCAAGTGAAGGGTTACAAGTGTTACGTAAACAGGAGGGAAACGATGAAGAACCCATGGCGAGTTTTGCTGGGCCTGGTTTTTAGCACCATCCTGCTGAGCACCCTCTGGCTGGGATTGGCAAGTCAGAGGAGCGCAGTCAGGGCGGCCACGTCGCCTTCTCTCTGGACAGCCGGCACTCCCGGCGAGGCCTTCCTCTATCGGGTAGATCGCACCACCGGGGCCTTTATTTTCACCTACACCCTGCCCACGTTAAATCCCGGCAGTGGGGATATTGCCGTCTTACCGCGCACCGGACAGCAGGAGATTTGGTTCACCGAACCAGCGGCGGACCGGCTGGGGCTCCTGGTTTATACCACTACAACTGAATACACCTTCCGTGAGTACACAGTAACCCTGGGCAGTCGGCCTCTGAACCTGGTTGCCGATGCCAGCTATATCTGGTATACCGCCCCGGGACGCAATGCAATCGGGCGGCTTAATCCGCTCAACGGGCAAACGGATGAATTTGTAGTTCCCACCCCGCAAAGTTACCCGGCGAGCCTGGCCCTGGCACCCGATGGCAGCCTTTGGTTTACGGAAATGCAAGCCGACAAGATCGCCCGCTTAGTAGTGACCACAACTACAGATTTTGCCTTCCAGGAATACTATACCGCTACTTTGAGCGGCGGGCGACCTTATGGATTGGCCATTGTTGCCCCATCAGTTTGGGTAGCCGAAACGGCACACAACCGAGTCATTCAGTTTACCCCGCCAAATTCCTGGGTTTTTATTACTGGCCTGGGTTATGACATTGATGAACCCTATGAACTGACTGCTAAAGGCCAGGACAACATATGGGGCTCCGAGCGTCATGGGAACCGCATCACGCAATTTGGAATGGGTACTTTACCGGTAGCCAACCCCTACCCCTTGACTCCAGCACAAAGTATGCCAACCGCTTTGGCGCTGGACACGCAAAACCATATCTGGTTTACGCAAAGTAGGGCCGGCCAGATCGGCAAGATCATTCCTTTGAGCACTACAACTTACTATCCCCTGCCACTCTCAGGGCTAACCCCCACTTCCATTGCTACAGATGGCAACACTGGCATCTGGGTGTTTGCCTACCGCGCCCATTCTATTTATCTGCCACTGGTATTGAGAAACTATCAATGAGGTAATCCAGAATCATGAAATCGTTTTTGAAAAAATACTGGTATGTCATAGGGCTGTTAGGCTGGGGGCTGTTTCTGCTGGCCAGCAAAATTACACCCGGTTACGCCCAACAAAATCTTGGGTCTGCCGAACAGTCAGCCCAGCCAGCTACTCAGGCAGTGACCCAACCCACTTTGCTTACCTCAACCCTCTATCTACCGCTGGTCACAAGTTACTGGGCTGATGTCGCCCCTAATTTTGGGGTCCAGTTTTACAGCCCCTTAGATGCAGCCAATGGCCTGGACATTATTGCCCAGGGCGGAGCGCAGTGGATCCGGGTGCCGTTAAATTGGGCCGCCATTGAGCCAGTCAACACAACGCCTGAATATTACAATTGGAGCGCATTGGATTACTCTGTGAATAATGCAGTAACACAAAATATCAACCTGATTTTAATCCTTGATGGGCAGCCGTCCTGGGTAGCAGCATATCCCATGGGGCCTGTTTCCAATACCGCGGAACTGCGCCAATTTTTTGGCGCTTTAGTAGAACGCTATGATGGTGATGGAGTTAATGACATTCCTGGCTCTGCTATAGTCAAATACTTTGAAATTTATAATGAACCAGATAATGGAAAAGTTGAAAATTGCATCTATGGCGGCTGCGGACCTTGGGGGCACAATGGCACAGGTTATGCTTCCTTGCTACAAGAATTATACAGAGTCATGAAATCAGCAAGTCCTCAAGCCCAATTAGTTTTTGGGGGTATGGCACTTAACTGGTTTGAAGATGAGGGTGGACCGTTTGTACGCAGTTTTCTGGAGGATGTACTGAATGCTTGTCGCGGTCAAACTTGTTTTGATGTCATGAATTTTCATTACTACCCCCCTTTCCGACCCACATGGGAGCCATATGGTAAAGACATGATAGGAAAGGCCAACTATGTTCGCCAGCGGCTAACCACATATGGCTTTGGACACCTTCCAGTCATCTGCTCTGAATTTGGGTGGAGCGGTAGCGGTTCATGGGGTAGTGATGAATTACAAAGTCGTTATGTAGTCAAGGGATTTACTCGTGCTATGGCCGCCCGTTTACCTGTTGCTATATGGTTTATGAAACACGATTCTGGCGAGGGTGGGCGACCAGGTTTGTTGGATACCGAACTAAATCCCAAACTTTCTTATTTAGCTTTTGCTATCCTGACTCAGCAATTGCATCAAGCCCTTTATCAAAGAACTCTGACTATAGCCGAAGCCGGCTCCACTCAAATGGAGGGCTACGTTTTCCAGGCTGGACGCCAGCGGATAGATGTGATCTGGACCGAAGATGGCACCTGGACCAACCCCAACGATGACCCATGGCTGCCATTCACTGCTGTAGCCTCACGGCTACAAGTGGTGGATAAATTTGGCAACGGGCGGATTTATACCGATGCCGAAGATGGGATCACGGATCGGCGCATTACAGTGCTGGTAGGGGGAAGCCCCTTGTACCTGATTTACGAGCCATGAGACAACAACCCCATCCTATTTTATTATTGCTCTCTCGTTGGAGACGACTGGCGGGAGCCTTGTTGGGCGCGCTCGGCTGGTTATTCCTGCTGAGTCTGTCAAACCACTCAACGCCTGCGAGCCTTGCCGCACCTTCAGGCCCTCTCCCTCTACCCTCCTCCCATGCCACCCCCTACCCCAATTGCCGTTTTGGGGTAGGCGCGACCAGGCCTCTGACCACCTATGATGTCGCACCGCTGAATCTGGGCTGGTATCTTAATTGGAGCACGGTCCTGACTCCCAGTCAGTCCGGCGGCGTGGAATTTATGCAACTGGTGAACGTTCAGGGCACCAGCTACTTCCCCAGTAGTAATACATTAGCAGCCCTCATTGCTGCTAATCCAGGCAGTTGGTGGCTGATTGGCAACGAACCCGATTGCATCTACCAGGATAATGTTTCACCTGAAGCTTATGCCCAAGCCTATCATGATGCCTATTTCTTCATCAAGGCCCACGATCCCACAGCCCAAGTCGCTGTCGGGGGTATCGTACAACCCACCCCCTTACGGATGCAATATCTGGACCGGGTTTTGACCCATTACGCTGCATTGTACCAATCGCCACTGCCAACCGATGGCTGGAGTATTCACACGTTTATCTTGCGCGAAGCCAGTTGCGCCGCTCATCCCGACAGCTGTTGGGGTGCTGAAATCCCCCCAGGTATCTCCGCTTCAGAAGGGATGCTGTATGACATTCAGGATACCGACAACCTCACGATCTTCCAGGAACGGATCATCCAATTCCGCCGCTGGATGCGTGACCGGGGCTACCGCAACACCCCCTTGTTAATCACCGAATATGGAACGCTCATGCCGCACACTTATGTCGGTTGGACCAAAGAGCGCGCTGCGCAGTTCATGACCGGCACTTTCAATTTTCTACTGAATGCCAGCGACACGACGATAGGCTATCCCGCTGATGAGAACCGCTTAGTCCAACGCTGGCTCTGGTATAGCCTGGATGATATGCGCTATGGAGGCTATCTTTTCAACGCCAACACGGGGGCTCCGGAAATGGCACCCCACTTCAGCGCTTATACCGCTGCCATTACGCCGGCTATAGATTTAGCAACCGTGGCACTTACCCAGAATGCCATACCATTCTCCCCTGCGGAGCCGGTAACGCTAACCTTGCTGGCTGAGATCTCCAATGTGGGTAATATAGCAGTAACACAGTCAATCCAGGTCAGATTCCTGGACGCTGGCGGAAATCCCATTGGCGCCGTTCAAGTCCTGAACGCGCCTTTGAAGGGTTGCGCTGCGACGGGGACTGTTTCTGTAACGTGGACGAATGTCACCCCAGGGGCACATCAAGTGCGGGTGATAGTGGATCCCCAAAACGACCTTCTTGAGGCAACAGAATCCAATAACGAACTCACAGCCACCGTTTTGGTGGCGACTCATCAGGTCTATTTGCCGCTAATTGTACGGAACCGGTAATAAACCAAAGGAGCTTTCATCAACAACATGATGGAGTTGTTTAACTGTCCTTTGTTTTGGGGAATGGTGTGGGCGGTATTCCTGCTTATTATATATTTTGTCCTACCACCAACCTGGGCAAAATACGGTCTTTCACTAACTCGTTCACACATGTCAATTCTGGTAGTAGCAATAGCAATTGCTGTTCGCTTGATACCCAATCTGCTTTTGCCCATGGGCGCCGGGTACGACATTGAATCCTACCAAATTGTTGGTAATTTGGTACTGCAGAAAATAGATGTTTACACCAGTCAAGGGGCAATCAACCGACACCCCTATCTCCCCCTACAAATGTATTGGATGGCTTTCTGTGTATGGCTAACCCAACTAACCGCTTTACCTTTTTTGAAGATAATACGGCTGGCCCCAATATTCGCTGATGCAGGTATAGCTTTTGTAATAACAAGCCATCTCTATCCTCATTCCAAAGAACTGGCCTTCCAAAATGGTTTATTATATGCACTGAATCCTATTTCAATTTTTGTTTCTGCTTACCATGGACAGTTCGATGCAATCCCAATACTATTTATCATGCTAAGTGTCTGTTCGATAGAGCAATCACTCCCACAAGCAGGATTATGGTTAGGTTTCGGCATTTTAAGCAAGAGCTGGCCGGTATTAGCACTTCCCACACTAGCCACCAAAGCACGTAGTTGGTACCAACGTATTGAATTTCTTGTTGCAACGGCATTGGTTCCCCTTGCCGGTATAGGACTTTATGCGCTGATTTTCAAAACGCCTGCATGGACCATCATAAAACGAGCTGCAAGTTACAATTGGGGTGTTGGAGTTTGGGGATACACTTATTTTTTTCATTTGGCCTCGGTGCTTTATCCTGCATTTGGAGCCCCGTTCATGTGGCTGGTTCAAAATGGCCGGTATCTCACCCTAGCAGCCTTGGGGTTGACATGGATTTTGAAAGCAAGAAAGGAAACCCCTGTTGCCAGTATCTTAACCGTTTTAATAGCCTTTTTTGCGTTTACCCACGCCTTTTCAATTCAATATCTGATATGGTTGGTACCTTTTGCTCTCTTAACTGGTGAAAAACAAGATTCCCAATGGCTAGCCCGATACACATTGGGTGCCTTTAGCTATATGTTCCTAACTTATTCAACACTAATTCTCAATACTTCCATTCTAAACCTTATGCCCTGGAATCCAGCCAATACATTCCTCATTCGTCCGTCAGCATTACCAGCTTGGATAGTTACATTTGCCTGGCTTATTAGCCGTTTCCGCGTCAACTATGCCGCAAGACAAAATGAAAAATATTATTGAAACCACTCCTTATTTAAAAATAGCAGCCTGGGTAGCCAACCTGGGGATGGGAATTTCCTTTTTTCTGGGCATTAGCTACTTTTTACATTTTGATTACTCCTTTGATCCAGATATCATTGCCACACCAGCTTTCACACTATATCCAGAGCAACAAGACCAGTGGGTATATTTGCTCTGTTTAATGCTTATTCCCCTGGTAACGCTCATAGGATATACAAGTTGGAGTATTCTGAAAAAGTGGTTTGAAAAAAAAGAGCTCCCTCATATAACAACTATAACATTCACCATGCTGCTATGGTGGATTACCCCTTTCAGCTATCTCTACACCCACCAGGTAAATATTCAGCTGATTTTAATCTCTCTGGGGATTTCACTCATTGTTGCCGGAGAATTTTTAGTTAGTTCCCTCTATCATATACCCTCTTTCTCAACACAGCTGATTATAGCTGCCTGGGGTGCCTTTGTAGGTATAGCAATCATAGCTACCCCTGTGGAAATATCTGTAGCTACTCAGTTTCCCATTCGCATTATGATTAGCACGGCCTTCGGTTTATGGACTTTCTGGTTAGGTGGAACTTATGTCTTGAAGCAAACGCTCAATTGTGATTGGCAAATGATAGCAGAAAGCGTTGCTGCCGGAAGTACTCCCCTCTCCCTTTTACCAGCACAGGTATTACTATGGCGAGTAGTACAACAAAATGGACAAATTGTACTGCGATACATTCCACTTATATCAAAATTATTCACAATTTTAGTAGCATTGATTGCAACAGGGTTTATCTTCAAATCGGCCCATTTAGCTCTTAAGGGACAAAGAATACCATGGGACAAAATTTCAAAAAAATCTTTTTTCTGGTTAGCATTACCCTTATTACTATACGTCCTGACTTATAACCCTAACATTTACCGCCCGCTAGATTTATTTCATGAAGGTGAACGTCTTTCTACCGCTTATGCCATCATCAAAGGGCAGACACTTTATAAAGATGTAGTTTTTGTCCATGGTTTCTTGCGCGATCCGGGAATTGCACTCATTGCCTTCCAAGTTCTTGATTACTCGGTGGCAGCACTTCGTATCATAGAAAGTTTTCTCTACCCTTTAGTTCTTGTGTTAACTTATTTCTTAGCTCTCATCTGCTTTGGAGATGAATGGGCTCTACTATATTCATTTTTAGTCCTCACCGGTTTTTGGCCATTTTTCTTAGATTGGCGAATGATCCCTTGTCTGTTAACCTTCATTTTTCTGATTTTATTCTTGTATAGGGCTAGTATATATACTCTGATTGCAGGAGGAGCTTTCACATTTCTATCATTAGTAACTTCCGTGGATATAGGTATAGTAACTTTGCTTGCCGGATCTGCATTTGTAATACTGTCTTCCTGGACAACACAGATAAAACAACGTCGAGCATATTTATTAGGCTACTTCTTGACCCTATGGACTTTAATGTTGGCAACACTCCTTTATTTGGCTAATAAGGGAGCATTACTTCCTGCTTTGCAATGGAATTGGCACCTCATTGCTGTCAACAGTGCCTGGAACGGTATGCCTTTTCCTCTCTCCGCCAATTCAGATCAACTAATAAAGGCTATTCTCTCCCCTTTCAGCAGCATATTGGCCATCATTTATTTACTATTCTCTATAGTGAAAAAACAATGGCATGAAAGACATTGGATTATTTGCCTGTTGCTGATTGCCAATATAACCCTGTACAATCGCAGTTTGGTTGGAGGACAAATCTATAGCACGCATCTACAAGCCGGAAACCACTTTGCTCCATTACTTATATTAACGCTCTTATTCCCTTACAAAAAAAATTCAACAATAATCGCCCGAATTATCACAATATCACTCATCTTTGCCTTGTTAACATTTACACCGTTTTCCTCAGGTAGTGTTCCTAAATTACTTAATACACTTCCAAATAAAAATCGGGTGGAGATCCCCAATACATGGGTTTTATCAGGCCTGCCACATGTGGGCCCTCTATTCCTACCCCCTGAGCAGGAAACTGAGATTTCGCGAATAATTGACTTTTTGCATCAAACAGACTCGTTTTGGGATTTCACTGATCATGGTTCCCTTTATTTTCTTTCTGATCATCTAAGCCCAACGCGTTTCTACGCTACTCACCATATCATAACCCGAGAAGATCAAGAACAGCTCATCGCTCAGATAGAACAAAATCAACCTACTTCCATACTTTTCCGCTCTGGCACTGATTGGGATGCAATCGCCGGTGTGGACCGTACTTTACGCAGCTTCCTTGTATCAGAATATCTACTAAAGGAATATCACTTTAAAGAGACGATCGGGGGCTTTACAATTTTAGAAAAAGGTGCGCCTTCTAGCTATCCCCAACCATTAGCTTTCCGTATAGACCTCGGATATGTGCCCTTTTTATGGGGGCAAACTTCTAATTTTTTGGATGCACTTCATTCCGAAGAGGTTAATCAGTGGATATTTGCAGACAATCCAGGTGACTGGGAATTGGGGCAGGATGTTTCTTCACTGCCACAGCAGACTGAAAGATGGCAAATCATTACCACGGGTCCAGACCCTTCACTATCAAACCTTACAGTGAACCTTGACCCGCGATCAGTAACTTATCTAGTATTGCAAATGCGCGTTGATAATTCGTTACAGAGAAATTTAACCGCCCAGTTATTTTGGCGTTCTAATCATCAGCCCTTTGTTGAAGAACGCAGTGTACTATTTGGAGTCCTGGCTGATGGTGAAGAGCATACTTATTTGCTTCGTTTAGCATCGTTTCCCAGCTGGACCTGGAGCGATCAAATCACTGGATTAAGATTGGATCCCGCCGATAAAGCAGGAAGCACCATTAACATCCAAGCTATAAAATTAATTCAGGTAGATGAGATAAATATAAAATGACACCTTTCATAGACCTATTGGTGTAACAACTCCAAATAGTTGAGAATTTTGAATTTTCTGCCACCAATTGCACAAAGTTTCGAAAAACAAGTAGAACACTCTAAGTTAATTCCACATTCATTCACTCTTTCACGTTAATGGTTGAAAAACCTAAGAGTTTTAGATGTAGCCCCGGCCACAACCGTTCCCAATCATACGCCTGCACATACGCCTGCGCCCGCGCGCCCCACGCCGCCCGCGTCCCCTCCTCCTGCGCTAAACGGACGCAGGCCGCGGCGAATGCCTCCGGTTCCGCCGCCAGCGTGACGGCCTGCTCCACCGCCGGGAATCCCTCCGCCCCCAGCGGCGTGGAGACGATGGCCCGCCCCATCGCCATCGCTTCCAGCAGCTTGAGCCGGGTGCCGCCTCCCACCAGCAACGGGACCACATAGACCGCCGCTGCGCCAATGTAGGGGCGCGTATCGGGCACGGCCCCGGTGAGGACGATGCCCGGCTGCTGCGCCAGCGGCGATAAGCGGGCGTGCGGCCGCCGCCCCACCACGTAAAAATGGGCCTCCGGCAACGCCGCCTGGATGCGTGGCCAGACTTCCTGCGCAAACCAGAGCAGCCCATCCACGTTGGGCCGGAAGTCCAGCGTGCCGGTAAAGACGAAAGCCGGCTGCTGCAGCGAGGCCCGCCCGGCAAAGCCGGCATACTCCGCCACGTGGATCCCGTTGGGGATGACCAGCGGCGTTACCCCCGGCGCGATCCGGCGCAAGGCCGTCGCGTCGGCCTCCGAGACGGCAATCACCAGCTCGGCCCGGCGGCAGATGGTCGCCTCGTGACGCCGCAGCCGTTGCCATTGGATGAACGAGTAGCCGGCCGCGATCCAGCGCGCCGGCCGGCGCACGTCGGTCAGGAAAGCGCGCTGTTGCAGCAGGTACTCGCAGTTGTGATCGTCAAACACCACCCGTGGCCGTGCTGGCAGCGCCCAGACCAGGTCCAGGTAGCCGGTCAACTCAATCCCCTCCACCACCACCCAATCCCACGCGCCCCCCGCCAACAGGTTGCGGAGTTCCTGCCGGAAGGCCGGGGATTCCAGGCGCAGGATGAGGTCCGGGCGCGGCGAGGCCATCATGTTCATCAGGCGGGATTTGAGCGTGCGCGTGGGCTGCGGCACCAGCACGACCCGTTCCACCAGCTCCGCCAGCGGTGCCGGCGGCTCCAACGGCTGATCCGGGGCCGCGAACGAGAGCAAGGTGACCGCATGGTGCAGTGCCAGGCCGCGCAACAAGCCCCAGTTGCGCAGCGCCGTCCCCTGCCGGGGAGGATAGGGGACCTGGGGAGTCAGCAGCAAAAGGCGCATGGCAGGCGGCCCCTCACCGGAGACGCAGGCGGGCCGAGGCCGCCCCGACCGCCATCACCCCATGCACCACCGGCCAGAGCAATCCCACGAGACTCCAACCAACGCCCTGCTGGAGGCTCACGGCGGCCCCCAGCGCGTAGAGCGCCAGAGCCGGCAGTGTCCCCACAATAATCCCGCCGGCGACGAGCCACCAGAGCGCACTGCCGTAACGCCGCCCCACCAGCCGCCAGACCACCTCGGCGATCAGGCCACCGGCTAACGGCGAGAGAAAAATCGTGAACCAACCGGTCAGCGGCAAAATATAGCCCGCGATCCCCCCCAGCACCAGGGAGACGATGCCGGCCACCACGTAATCCGCCGTCCGGGCCTGCTCAAACCGCTGCTTGCGCCCTTGCGCACAATCCGGGCAGATATAGCCGACCGGCGTGCGCTTCATACACCGGGTGCAAATCGGGTTGCCACACTGGTAACAGCGGATCTGGGTCTCCACTTTGGGATGGCGATAACAATAGAGGATATCTTCAACCGGCTCGCTCATAGATACTCTCCTAAGTCTGCGCTTGAGCGCCGTCCCACGCGCTGAAGCGCCTCACGACCCACCTATTTCTGAAACACTTCGTTGCGCGGCGTCAGGCGTTCCACCAGCGTCCGGTAAAAATCCTCGCGGGTGCGCAACCGAAGGAAACGCGCCGCTAAGGGGCTGCGCTCCACCCGCACCCGGTCACCATCCAGCAGTTCACCGGTCAGCTGCCCATCGGCGCTCAGCAAGCCCGGCAAGGTAGTGTGAACGATCACCTCTACTACGGCGCTGGCTTCCAGCACCAGCGGGCGATCCAGCGTCAGATGGGGCGCGACCGGGACCAGCAGCAGGTTATCCAACCAGGGGGGGAGCACCGGGCCGCCCACGGCGTAGGCATACGCAGTCGAGCCAGTCGCCGTGGCTAAAATCAGCCCATCGGCCACGTAACGGGTGAGCGGCGCACCATCCACCCACGTCTCCAGCCGCACCGTGCGCGCCAGCGCCCCGCGACTGAGCACCGCATCGTTGAGCGCGTCGCTCTGCCCGATCACCGCGCCGTCCCGTTGCAGCGTCGCCCGCAGCAACGTCCGTTCTTCCACCCAGCCCCCGCCGTCCAACACCTGCGCCAGCACCGCCTGCCAGGTCTCCGGCTGCGTCTCGGTCAGAAATCCCACCCGGCCCAGGTTGATCCCCAAAACCGGGATTTGCAGCGGCGCGGCCAGGTGCATCGCCCGCAAAATCGTACCGTCACCGCCCAGCGTCACCAACAGCTCAGCCGGCCCGGCGACCGCCTGTGCCGTCGGTTGCGGATCGGAGCAGCAGAGCCAGCTGGCAACCCCGCGCGCGGATAGCCACGTGGTGATCTGTTGCGCGAGCGGCAACGCCGTTGCCAGGCGGGGATTGAAGATCAGACCGATGGTTCGGAAAGACACGTCAACCTCGCGTCAGGTGCCATAAATCTCTTACCAGGAACTGCACCCGCTCCCGCTTTGCGCTGCGACGGCATAGCCCGGCTTCCCCCTCAGGCCAGCCGCTGCTGCAACTGCTCCACCACAGCAGCGAGCGCCACCGCGACCTGGGTGCCGGCCGCCAGGTCGCGCAGGGTCACCTCACCGCGCGCCAGTTCGTCTTCACCTAAGATGAGGACAAACCGGGCTCCGCGCTTATCGGCCTGCCGCAGCTGGGCCTTGAGGCTCCCCCCCATCGCCATTTGGGCGCCCAGGCCGGCCTGCCGCACCTGCACCAGCAGCCGCACCGCCGCCTGCCGGGCCACCGGGCCCAGGTAAGCAATGAAGACCGGCGGCAAGGGCAGCGCCGGGACACGCTTGCCCTGCGCTTTGAGGAGCATGACCGCCCGCTCAATGCCGGCGGCGAAGCCCACCGACGGCGTCGCCGGGCCGCCCAACAACTCGGCCAGCCCGTCATAGCGCCCGCCGCCACAGACCGCCGCCTGCGCACCGATCCCCTCGGCCCAGGCCTCAAAGACGGTCTTGGTGTAGTAATCCAGCCCGCGCACCAACCGGTGGTTGATGGTGTAAGGCCGGCCCAGGTCATCCAGGTAACCGCGCAGCGTGGTGAAGTGCGTCGCGCAATCGGCGCAGAGGTGATCGCCGATCTTGGGCGCCGCCGCAATGATGGGTTGGCAGCGCTCCACCTTGCAATCCAGCACCCGTAACGGGTTACGCTCCAGCCGGTGGCGGCAATCCTCGCAAATCGCCTCGTAGTGCGCCAGGTAGTAGTCCTTGAGAATCTGGACGTAACCGGGCCGGCATTGCGGGCAGCCGGTGGAGTTCAACTGGAACGACAGGTGCTGGAACCCCAGGCCGTCGTAAATATCCCAGGCCAGCAGCATGATCTCCAGATCGGCCAGGGGGTCGGCGATGCCGATCACTTCGGCGTTGAACTGGTGCAGCTGGCGGAAGCGGCCGGCCTGCGGGCGTTCATAGCGGAAAGCCGGCCCGATGGAGTAGAGCTTGACCGGCTGGCTCAGCGCGTGCATCCCATGCTCAAGGTAGGCCCGGATCACGCCGGCCGTAAACTCGGGGCGCAAGGTTAAATCGTCGCCCCCCTTGTCTTTGAAGGAGTACATTTCCTTGTCCACAATGTCGGTGCCCTCGCCAACCCCGCGCGCAAAGAGCGAGGTCGCCTCAAAAATCGGGATATCCAGCCGCTCAAAGCCGTAGCGGCGGGCCAGGGCCGTGACGTGAGCGATGAAATGCTCCCAATAAGGTTGATCTTCCGGCAGAATATCCTGGGTTCCGGTGGGACGGGTAAAGCGAGTCATATCGGTTGCCTCAATTCTGGGTTAAAAGCACGAGAATGTGAGCCGTGAATGGTGAGCAGTGAATAGTGAGCGGTGAGCAGGACATCGTGTTGAGGATGCCTGCTCCCTACTCTCTACAAACTACGAACTGCTCACCGATTATCTTTGTAGCCACGCTCCCTCAACCAGTTCCTGAGCACTTAGTTGGAGGGCAGCATCGCCCCCTGGCTGTAATCAGCGCCCAGGATGATAACGATGTCGTACTCGGCAGTGGGATTATCGCCATGGACCAGCGCTGATTGTGGCAATCCCAGTAGCTGGATGATCTCGGCGGCAGTGGCCGATTTATCGCGGTTGAGGATCACCAAACTGTTGAGATAATCCTGGCGATCGGCGTTGGCGTAGAGCGCCACCGGCAACCCGTGGGCCTGGAGGTGTTGAGCCGTCGCGCCGGCCAGCCCTTCCGTGGTGGTGCCGTTGAGCACGGAGATCGTGGCCGACTCTTCCGCCACCGACGCCGACCGGTCGTCCGTCCCGGTCAGGCCAAAGACGTAATCGCGCACCTTGCGCATCGGTTCGCGCAACGGGATCAGGATTTGCCAGCCCTCAGGGGTGGTGGCAAACTGGGTGCAGGTCTGGTCAATGATCCCAAAGCGAATCTTGGAGCGATCCACCGTCCGGGCCAGGTTGGCTAACGCGATGATCTGTTCCAACGTCAGGTTGGTCTGAACCGAATTTTCTAAGGTTTTGAAGAGCTCGGGGGCCCGCGTCACCAGCCGGGAAAAGTTGGCCGGGTCGCTCACTTTATTGAAAATGGCGAGCATGACTTCCTGCTGACGGTCCGCACGGCCGAAATCACCGGCACTGGAATGGCGGGTACGGGCATATTTCAGCGCCAGTTCCCCGTCAAAGTGATGCTGGCCAGCCTCAATGTAGAGCGGATCGTAACCGTTGTTGTAATCCGGGTATTCGGGATCGTCAATGGTCTCTTTGACGTTAATGTCAATGCCGCCGATCTCATCCACCAGTTTCACGAACCCCTTGAAATTGACCCGGACATAATAATCCACCGGCACGCCCAGGTTGTATTCCACCGTCTCTACTGCCAGCGCCGGGCCGCCGCCGGGATAATCGTAGACATCGCCCCAGAAATGTGCCGTGTTGATGCGGTCCTCGCCATTGCCCGGGATGGAAACCCACAGATCGCGCGGGATGGAAAGGATGCCCGGCAGCATCGTCACCGGGTCCAACGTCAACAGCATCATCGTGTCGGTCCGCCACGGCCCCTCTTCAATCTCCCGTTCGTCAATGCCGAGCAGCAAAATGGTAATGCGCTCGGTGCCACTCCAGGTTGGCAGGGTCTGTCCAGGTTCATATATAACATTTTCGGGGGCGGGTTTCTCATCCTCACCCAAAGTGAACGTGGGGAGCAGTTCTGACGCCGCCACCAGCTGCCGGACCTGCAAGAAGGTCACCACGCCAGCCGTGACGGTGACAATGACAAAAATCAGCACCAACCCCCAGCGGATCAATGCCGCAGTCGGCTGGCCGGACGAGGGACGGGGTAAACGGTTTTTGCTCATAGGATCTCTGCGGTGAAGCCACCATGAACTGCGGTTACGGTTGAGTGGGGCCCTGGTAATCCGCCCCCAGCACAACCACTACATCGTAAGCCACGTTGGGATCGTTGCCGCGCACAATCGCACTCTCAGGCAACTTCAACAGGGTCACCAGCCGGTTGCCGGTCGCTGGCTTATCTTTGTAGAGGATGATCATGGACGTGGCGTAATCCTGCCGGTCGGCGTTGTTGTAGCCAGCGACGGTGATTCCCTGAGCCTGCAAATACTGGCTGACGCCCACAGCCAGACCGGAGCGGGGCGTGCCGTTGAGGACCACGACAGAGGCAGTCTCTGGCGTCGGGGTAGGAGCTTCCGTGGCTCCCGGCGTGGCCGACGTCCCGCTGCTGAAGACGTAGTCGCGCACTTCGCGCATCCGGTCACGGAGCGGCACCAACACCTGGGCACCCTCCGGCGTCACCCAGGGTTGGGTACAGGTCTGGTCAATCACGCCAAAATGAATGGTCTGCCGGTCCACTTTGACGGCCAGCGCCGCCAGCGCCATGATCTGATCGGTCGCCAGATCGGTCTGCACCGAATTCTGCAACGTGTTCAGAATCTCCGGCGCGTTCTTCGCCAGTTGAGGAAGCAGGTCCAGGCTGGTGATCCGCTCCAGGATGGCGGTCAACACCTGTTGCTGGCGGCGGGCGCGATCAAAGTCGCTGCTGCCGTGGCGGGTCCGGGCGTATTTGAGCGCCATCTCGCCGTCAAAGTGATGCCAGCCGGGTTCAATGTGCAGCGGATCGTAGCCGTAGTTGTAATCGGGATAGGTGGGATCGTCAATCACCTTCTCCACGTAGACATCCACGCCGCCGATCAGATCCACCAGCTTGACGAAGCCCTGGAAATTGATGCGGACGTAGTAATCCACCGGGACGCCCAGATTATACTCCACCGTCGCTTTGGCCAGCGCCGGGCCGCCACCGGGGTACTTGTACAGGTCGCCCAGAAAGTGCGCCGTGTTGATCCGGCCGTCGTTATAGCCGGGGATGGGAACCCAGAGGTCGCGCGGGATGGAGAGCGCGCCGGCCTGGAGCGTCACCGGGTCCAGCGTGACCAGCATCATCGTATCGGTGCGGAAAGGGCCGGTCTCCTGCGACCGCTCATCAATGCCCAGCAGGAGCACCGTCACCCGCTGCGTCCCGGTCCAGACCGGGAGCGGCTGGCCAAACTTATATTCCACATTCTCACTGGGAGGATTGCCAGGGTTGAAAGGATTGGAAGAGCCACCTCCTCCCGTGCCGCCCTTCCCCATGCCACGCACCCAGCTGACCAGAAACAGGCTGGCCGCCACTGTGATGATGAGGAATAGCACTATCAGCCCCCCTGTCAGAATGAGGGGGACTGTATCGTTTCGCCGCCGATAAGCCCTTTGTTTCGCCATGGTCACCTCGCGCCCGAACTCCAATCCCCGTGGATTATACCACACCCGATGAGGATAAAAAAGATCACTCCGGGCTCATTTGGCCTCCGGCAAAAACTGGCTATACTGGCAGCATGAACGCAGAGTGTCATCTTTGCGTTACAACATTTTAAGTTCTAAGGAGGATTTAACGTGAGAACCGTGTACAAGTGGGGTTTGGTGGCGCTGCTGGCTTTGAGCGCCCTCCTTCTGTTATCCGCCCTGACCATGGAGCCATCGCCGGTATTGAGCGCCCCGGACGCCTGTACCCAACGGCTCACCAACGGCGGCTTTGAAAGTGGCAGTACCGGTTGGGTGCTCAGTGGTACCATCATCAGCAACACCCAAAAACACAACGGCACCTACAGCGCCTGGCTGGCCGGCTACAATAGCGCCGATGACACGCTCTACCAGACGGTCACACTCCCGGTCAGCGGTACCGCGACGCTCAGCTTCTACTGGTATATGGAATCGGAGGAGGGCACCAGTAGCGCTTACGATTTCATGACCGTCACGCTCCGCAGCAATACCGGCACGTTGCTGCAAACCCTGGTCACGCTGAGCAACCAATCCACACCTCGCGATACCTGGAATCAGGCCACGTTCAATCTGGGGAGCACCTACGCCGGTCAGACCATCCGCGTCCATTTTCAGGCCACCACCGACTCCAGCATGTTGACCAATTTCTTCGTGGACGACGTTTCGCTGAACGTTTGCGACAGCACTGGAGGCGACCGCAAAGTTTACCTGCCGCTCTGCCTGCGCCGCGATTGCACAACCAAAACCATCAGCGATCCCTATTTTTCTTATCAATACGGCATGGTCAACATCCGGGCCGACGATGCCTGGCTGCTCTGCGAACAGGGCTCACCCAACGTGACCGTCGCCATCATTGATACCGGCATGAGCCTGACCCATCCCGACCTGCAGGCCAATCTCGTCGCCGGCTATGACTTCGTGCAAAACGACACCACCCCCGAAGACGGCAACGGCCACGGCAGCAACGTGGGCGGGATCGTCGGTGCGCCGCTCAACGGCGTCGGCGTCGTCGGCGTCGCGCCCCAAACGCACCTCCTACCCGTGCGCGTCCTGGACAACAGCGGCAGTGGCTCCCTGAGCGGGGTCGCCAACGGTATCCGCTGGGCCGCCGACCGGGCCCAGATCCTCAATCTGAGCCTGGGTGGCACTTCCGATAGTTCCGCGCTGCGCGACGCGGTCAACTACGCCGTGGGCAAGGGCCGGCTGGTGGTGGTTGCCGCGGGCAACTGTGGCGACTCTTATTACTCCTACAACGGCTGTACGTACATGAATCAGCCGGGCTACCCCGCCTCTTACGACAACGTCTTCACCGTGGCGGCGGTCAACAGCAGCGATGCCCACGCCAGTTTCTCCAATCACGGTACCTACGTAGACATCAGCGCGCCGGGAGTTCAGATCTACAGCACCTTCCGCTATGGCGGCTACGAATACGAGTCCGGCACCTCCCAGGCTTCCCCGCACGTGGCGGGACTGGCCGCGTTGATCTGGGCCAAATACCCCAGCTATACCGCCGCGCAGGTTCGCAGCCGGATTGAGAGCACCGCCGATGACCTGGGTTCGAGCGGCAAGGACGAATACTACGGCTACGGCCGGATCAACGCCTACAAGGCGTTGGGGCTGGATGCCACGTTCGCTGCCGCCGAGGCTGAAGCTACCGCGGCCCCCGTCCTGCTGGACCTGCAACCCGAGAGCGAGGATCGCACCGCGCCCTTCGCCGCCGGGCGGGTCCTGGTCAAGTTCCAGCCGACGGCGACCGAGGCCGCCAGGGCGCAAACGCTCGGCAGCCTGACCGGCGTCAGCGTGGAGAGCGTCATCCCCGAGCTGGAGATCCAGCTGTTGCGCGTGCCGGCAGGCCAGGAGTGGGCCATCGTGGATGCGCTGCGCCAGCTGCCCAACGTCCTCTACGCCGAACCGGATTACGTCATAACAGTCCAGTAATCACAGCCCACCTGGCCGCACTTCCAGGGATTGCGCCGGAGTCCTGGCGCAATCCCTTCTTTCTTTGCTCCCCAGCTCTTCTGTGCCCCGTCCCCCGCCATTGCCCCTTCAGGCAAAGTGTGATATACTTAGCCTTGTTAACTAATTTTATTCCTGGTTGATCGTTTTTTCATGAACCATACGCCTGATATCCCTCCCCCCCTGCCCCTGCACACGCCCGGGGGTGGGCGCATCCTGGCCCGCTGCTACGGCTATCTCCGGCCCTACGCCCGCTTGACCGCCGGCGCCTACCTCATCCTCCTGGCGATGACCGGCCTTGCCATCACCGTCCCCCAGTTCATCCGCTGGATCGTGGATCGCGGCATCCGCGGGCAGGACCTGACATGGTTGGGTGACGCCGTGCTGGCGTTGTTAGGGCTGACGTTGCTCAAGGGCTTCCTCACTTTCTTCCAGGGCCGCTGGGTAGAGATCAGCTCGCAGGGCGTGGCCTACGACTTGCGCGGGGCAGTCCACCGCCAGTTGACGGCACTCTCGTTCTCGTACCACGACCGGGCGGAGACCGGGCAGCTGCTCTCGCGCGCCATCCAGGATGTGGAGCGGATCCGCTTTCTGACGGGGCGGGCGACGCTCCGCCTGGTGGAGGGCACCGTCCTGTTGTTGGGCACCGCCGTCACGCTGGCAATGATGAACCCCCGCTTAGCGCTCTTAGCGCTCGGCGCGATGCCGCTCATCCTCTATCGCGCCTACGACTTTGGCCGCCGCTACCGCCCACTCTCACTCGCCATCCAGAATCAGGTCGCCGTGTTGACCACGCGCCTGGAACAAAACCTGCGCGGCGCGCGCGTCGTCAAGGCTTTCGCCCAGGAAGAGGCCGAGATTGCCCGCTTTGAACAGGAGAACGGCCGCTGGTTCGGGTTATCCACCCGCGCGCTCCAGTTGCAGGTGACCAACATGCCGCTCATTGACCTGATCGCCAACCTGAGCCTGGTGGCGATCATCTGGTACGGCGGCACCTTAGTCTTACAGGGCAGACTCACCTTCGGCGAGCTGGTCGCCTTCAACGCCTACCTGGCCCAGCTGGTCCAGCCGGTGCGGCGGATCGGGCAGATCACGCCGGCGGTGGCCCAGGCCATCGCGGCCGGTGAGCGCATCTTTGAGATCCTGGACGCCCAATCAGAGGTCACGGAATCCCCCACCGCCGTCCCGCTCCCGCCGGTGACCGGCCATGTCCGCTTTGAGCATGTCTCCTTCGCCTATTTTGGGCGCCATCGCATCTTAAACGACATCTCGTTTGAAGCGCAGCCGGGGCAGGTGATCGCACTGTTAGGCGCGACCGGTTCGGGCAAGTCCACGATCATCAACCTGATCCCGCGCTTCTACGATCCCACCGCCGGCCGGATTCTGGTGGACGGCTACGACCTGCGGGACGTAACGCTTGCCTCCCTGCGCGACCAGATCGGCATCGTGCTGCAGGAAACAACGCTCTTCGCGGCGACACTGCGCGAGAACATCGCTTTCGGCCGCCCCGACGCGACCGAGGCAGAGATCGTGGAAGCAGCGCAGGCGGCGCAGGCGCACGACTTCATCATGGCCACCCCCGACGGCTACGATACTTACGTCGGCGAGCGGGGCGTCACCCTTTCCGGCGGGCAAAAACAGCGGATTGCGATTGCCCGCGCGCTGCTCAAAGACCCGCGCCTCCTCATCCTGGACGACGCCATGGCCAGTGTGGATACCGAGACCGAGCGGCTGATCCAGCTGGCCTTAGAGCGGCTGATGCAGGGCCGCACCTCCTTCGTCATTGCTCAGCGCCTCAGCACCGTCCGCCTGGCTGACCTGATCCTGGTCCTGGAAAAAGGTCGCCTCGCCGCCCGCGGCACACACGCGGAGCTGCTGCGCACCTCCGGGCTATACGCGGAAATCTACCAGCGCCAGCTCCGCCCTCAGGAGCAAGGGAGCAAGGAAACAGAGGAGCAGGAGGGCCGGCCATGAGTCTCGGCATCGGCACAGCGGGCTTGAACGTGGGTCCACGCGGAGCAATGGAGAGCTTCGGCGAGGGGGAACCGGAACGCCACGCCTTTGATCTGCGGATCCTCTGGCGGCTGCTGGGCTATCTGCGTCCCTACTGGCAAAGGATGGCCGGGGCCTTTGCGCTGATGGTCGTCGGCTCCGGCTTGACGCTGCTGGCCCCCTATCTCATCAAACAGGCCATTGATCGCTACATCGCCCAGGGTGATGCTGCCGGCTTGGGTCGCATCGCGCTTTTGGCGGCGGCCGTCTTTGCCGGCATCTACGTCGCCTCCGCCGGGCAGCAGTACCTCCTCTCGTGGGTCGGCCAGCGGGTGCTCATGACGCTCCGCTCGCAGCTCTTCCGCCACCTGCAGGCGCTCTCCCTGGGCTACCACGACACGCACATCGTCGGTGTCACCATCTCCCGCGTCATCAGCGATGTCGCCGTCATCAACGAACTGCTCTCCGAAGGACTGGTGACGTTCATCGGCGACCTCCTGGTGTTAGGCGGAACGATTGCCGTGATGCTTTCCATGAGCCCGCACCTGGCGCTGCTCACCTTCAGCGTCTTGCCGCTGATGATTTTAGCGACCGGGCTCTTTGCCCGCCGGGCTCAGACCGCCTTCCGCCAGACCCGCGCGCGGATCGCGGCCGTGGTCGGCGATCTGGCCGAAGATCTCTCCGGGATGCGTGTCATTCAGGCCTTCGCCCAGGAAGGCGCTTCTGCGGAGCGCTTTGAACGGGTCAACCGGGCCAACCGCGACGCCTACATTTCCGCCATGTCGCTCTCGTTCGTCTTCCTGCCCGCGGTAGATTTCCTGGCGATGTTAGCGACCGGCATTGTGCTCTATTTTGGCGGGCGGGCCGTGGCCGCCGAAGCGCTGACCTTAGGTGTGGTCGTCGCCTTCCTTTCCTACGTCACCCGGTTCTTCCAGCCGATCCAGGAGCTCAGCCAGCTCTACACCACCCTGCAAGCAGCGCTGGCCGGCGGCGAGCGGGTGCTGGCGCTGCTGGATACCGTGCCAGAGGTCCGTGACGCGCCCGACGCCATAGCCATGCCGCCGATCACCGGAGCCATAGACCTGTGCCACGTCTCCTTCTGCTACCGGGGCGACGTAGAGGTTTTGCACGACGTTACCCTGCACATCGCCCCTGGCCAGACTGTAGCATTGGTCGGGCCGACCGGGGCCGGGAAGAGTTCCATCGCCAACCTGATCGCCCGTCTCTACGAGGTGACCGACGGCGCTGTACTGATTGATGGAATTGACGTGCGCCGGGTCACCCAAAGCTCCCTGCGGCGGCAGATGGGGCTGGTGCCGCAAGACCCGTTCCTCTTTTCCGGGACGATTGCGGAGAATATCCGGTTTGGCATCGGTGAGCGAGCCAACGAGTCAACGGGCCAACCCGCCTCCCCGTCCGCCGCCTACCGTCCACCGTCTACCGAAGAAGCCGCCCGGCTCGCCAACGCCCATGACTTTATCGCGGCCTTGCCGCAGGGCTATGAGACTCAGATCCTGGAAGGCGGCGTCAATCTCTCGGTGGGCCAGCGCCAGCTGATTTGCATCGCGCGCGCCATCATGGCCGCTCCGCGCATCCTGATCCTGGACGAAGCCACTGCCAGTGTGGACACCGTCACCGAGGCGTTGATTCAGGAAGCGCTCCAACGGTTGCTCAAGGGCCGCACCGCCATCGTCATCGCCCACCGGCTGAGCACCATCATCCATGCCGACCTCATCTGCGTGGTACAGGATGGGCGCATTGTGGAGCAAGGGACACACGCCGAGCTCCTGGCGCGCGGCGGCCTCTATCGCCAGCTCTACGAACGGCAATTTATGGCTGAGCAGGCCAACGGCGCGGAAGTTGAAAGTTGCAAGCCCCAAGCCGAAGGATCATCCCATGAGCAGCGCTGAGCTCAACTATGCCGCAGTTCCCGCTCCCCCCCAGCCCCTCAGCCGGGTGTTCAAAACCTGGTGGCCCTTAGCCGCCAGCTGGCTGCTCATGACGGTGGAGCAGCCGGCGGTGAGCGCGATCATCGCGCGGCTGGCCACCCCGACCGTGAACCTGGCAGCCTGGGGCAGCGTCGTCTACCCGCTGTCGCTCATCATTGAATCGCCAATCATCATGCTCCTGGCGGCCTCCACCGCGTTGAGCCAAGATTGGGCCTCTTACCTCCGCCTGCGCCGCTTCATGATGTGGACCAGCGCACTGCTGACGATTATCCACGCGCTGGTAGCTTTCACCCCGCTCTACGATGTCGTCGTCGGGCGGCTGATCGGCGCCCCGGCGGCACTCATGGCGCCGGCCCGCATCGGTTTGCAGTGGATGCTCCCCTGGACCTGGTCCATCGCCTACCGGCGCTTCCACCAGGGCATCCTGATCCGGTGCGGCCGCTCGCGCGCCATCGGCCTGGGAACGGTGGTCCGCCTGACGGCCGACGGGCTGGTCCTGGCCGTGGGCTATGTCCTGCGCTGGCCCGGCACAGTCGTCGCCGGAGCCGCGATTGCCGCCGGCGTCATCACTGAGGCGCTCTACGTCGGCGTGATGGTCCAGCCGGTGCTGCGCGGCCCCCTCCACGCGGCGCCCCCCGTCACACCGGCGCTCACCTGGCGCGCCTTCGGGGCCTTCTACGTCCCGCTGATGCTGACCTCGCTCTTGCAATTGCTCGTCCGCCCGTTGGGCAGCGCCGCGCTCAGCCGGATGCCGGAAGCGCTGGCCTCGCTGGCCGTCTGGCCGGTGGTCGCCAGCCTCATTTTCATGTTGCAAAGCATGGGGACGGCTTACAACGAGGTCGTGGTGGCCCTGCTGGACGAACCGCAGACGGCACCAGCCTTACGTCGCTTTGCCGGGCTGCTGATCGTGGCAACCAGCACGTTGCTCCTCCTGGTGGCTGCCACGCCCCTCGCCGGCTTCTGGTTTGCGCGTGTCTCGGCGCTCCCCCCGGAGCTGGCCGCCCGCGCCCAGCGAGCGGTCTGGCTGGGCCTGCCCATGCCGGCGTTCACCGTCCTGCAAAGCTGGTTCCAGGGCCATTTGCTGCACCGCCGTCACACCCGGGGGATCACCGAGTCCGTCGCCCTCTATCTCGTCGTCAGCAACGTGTTGCTCTGGGCCGGTGTTGCCTGGCAGGGGATGGGCGGTCTCACCGTCGGTCTGACCGCCTTCACGGTTGGCGCAACGGTGCAAACCGCCTGGCTCTGGCTCCGCGCCCGGCAGGAGCAATCCTCCGTGAGCTCAGGTTTGTAGAGAGGCGCTTTAGCATCATCTTCAGTGCGCTAAAGCGCGCCACTACGAACAGTTTTTTGTAGTGAGGCGTTTGAGCGCTGTGATGAGCGCCTTGAAATGCGCCCCATGAACCCGCAAACTAAAGTTTGCGCTACGCCCGCTCCTGCCGGTTGACTGCGCCACGACGAAGAACTGTTTGCAGAGAAACACTACTCCCGCGCGGCTTTGCAAATATCGGATTTAGGGGATAATGAAACCCTACCTGCCCCAGCGGGGCCAAACCAACTCAAAGAGGTAAAGATGCGTCCTGAGGATTTGCCGCGGATTACCGCCTCACACATGGTGAAATCGGTGGATCTGAACCATCACGGCACACTCTACGCTGGCCGCGCCGCCGAATGGGTGGTGGAAACCGGCTTCATGACCGCGCGGGCGGCCTTAGATTGCTCGCCGGCCAATATCGTCTGCGTGCGGATGAACGGGATGGATTTCCGCGAGCCGGTGCGGGGAGGTGAAACCATTGTGATGGAAGGCCGGGCGGTCACAGTAGGCCGCACCAGCATCAGCATCTACGTCAAAGTCACCACGCTGCGCCCTCACCAGCCGCCCAAGCTCGCCACCGAAGGCCTGCTCACCTTCGTCCACGTGATTGAGGGCAAATCCATGCCGCACGGGGTGACGGTAGAACCCACCGCCGACCCGGAGCTTCAGCGCCTGCAAGCGGTCCTGGAAGCCGAACGCGCGCGGACCCGCCAGGGCTGACCGCTCATGCTTCGCCCTCCCAGGGGCGATACCAATCGTTTTCCAGGCCCAGGCGCGCCAGAACCCGGCCCACGGTCTGATCCACCAGCTCCTCCACCGTCTGCGGGTGGCTGTAGAAGGCCGGCACCGGCGGGAAAATGATCGCGCCCAGCTCCGCCGCCTGCACCAACAGCCGCAGGTGGCCCAGATGGAGCGGTGTCTCGCGCACCAGCAACAACAGCGGCCGGCCCTCTTTGAGCGTCACATCGGCGGCGCGGGAGAGCAAATCGTCGGTGTGGCTGTGGGTGATGGCCGCAAGGCTTCGCATGGTGCAGGGGGCCACAATCATGCCGGCCGTGGGAAACGAGCCGCTCGCAATCGGCGCGGTGAAATCCAACGGCTCGTAGCTGTGTGTAGCCAGCGCCGTGACTTCCGCCGGCGTCAGGTTGAGCTCCAGCCGCAAGGTGAGCGCGGCTTGCTCCGTCAGCACCAGATAAGTCTCCCTCTCTAAAGCGCGCAGCGCCTCCAGCAGCCGGACGCCATAGATGGCCCCGCTGGCGCCGGTCACTCCGACAATCCATCGCCGCGATTGCAATGTCATGGGCTTCCTCCGTCCACGCTGCCAGGGGTGCGCTCAACCGGGGCCTCCCGGTTGCAGTTGAGTATACCTCAATTCTTAACTGGTGCAAGAATGTCTTATTAAAATCGCGCCAGCAACTTTTGCCTGGTGGTTGCGTAGATAAGATAAAATGTAACGTTAAAAAGGTGAAGGTTTGAAGGCTTAAGGTTTAAGGTTTAAGGTTTTAAGGAAGGAAGGAGGATCTTATGCACGAAGGCAATGTTCCCAGCCGCAGGGGGTATCGTTCACTGTTTTGGCCCGTGGTGTTGATCGGCGTCGGCCTCATCTGGCTGCTGAGCAATCTGGGATTGATCGGGGCGGTCAACCTCCGCCTGCTATTGCGCCTCTGGCCACTGATCTTGATCGTGCTCGGCTTTGACCTGCTGATCGGACGGCGTTCCACGCTGCTCAGCGCCCTGGTAGCACTGGTCGCGTTGGCCGTGGTCGTCGCGGTGCTGGTGGCCGGACCGGCCTGGGGGCTGGTCCGCACGCCGGAGGTAAAAACCGAGCAATTCAGCGAGCCTCTCGGCGAGGCCACGTCCGCCCGTATCACCCTGGACCTGGCCGAAGCTCCGACTACCATCAAAGCGCTGGAGGACTCCAATCAACTGATAGACGCTACCCTCACCCACCTCGGACGGATCATTTTCACGGTCCAGGGCACCCAGGAGAAGACTGTCAGCCTGCACCAGGAGGTAGATTTCAACGATTGGGACTGGGCAGACCTGGTGGGCGCAGAACCGCGCTGGGAAATCGGACTGAGCCCCCGGATTCCCCTGGCGCTGACTCTTAACGGCGGCTCCGGCTCCTCCACGGTGGACTTGAGCGCCCTGCAATTGACAGCGCTGAACGCTGACCTGGGATCGGGCCACAGCAAATGGCAACTGCCGGCCAGGCCAGATCGGTACACGGCCAACCTCCGCAGCGGCTCGGGCCATCTGGAAGTCACCGTGGCCCCCAAGGCCGCCGTGGAGCTGACGTGGGATTCCGGCTCCGGCGCGGCTACCCTCAACCTGGAGGACAACGTCACCGCCGAGCTGGCCTTCCAATCCGGCTCCGGCTCTGTCACGGTCAAGCTGGGGGAGGGGGCGACCGTCGACGGCACGTTTGAGAGCGGCTCCGGCTCCGTCACCGTGATTTTACCCGAAGGCGCAGCCGTCCGGGTAGAGGTGCGCGACGACGGTTCCGGGCGGGTGCGCCTGCCCGCCAACTTCAAGCAGGTCAGCGACGCCAACGACGATGATGAAGATACAGGGATTTGGGAGACCGCTAATTTTGAGCAGGCCGAGCGCCCCATCGTCCTGGTAGTGGAAGAAATAGGCTCCGGCAATTTCACCGTGAGATATTGATCTCACACCCGCTCCAGCGGATCAAACAACTTGGCATATTCCTGGAGCGCATACCGGTCAGTCATACCGGCGATGTAATCGCAGACCGTGCGGTGGAGCGGCCGGCCAGCCAGCTTGCGCTGGACCTCGCGCGGCAGCTGGGCCGGCTCCTCCACGTAAGCGTTGAAGAGCGCGGTGAGCACCCGTTCCGCTTTGAGCTGCATCCGTACTACACGGGGATGGCAATAGAGATTTTCGTAGAGGAAACGCTTCAGTTCACGGGTCATGACGGCGGTCTCGGGGGGAAGTGCCACCACGTTGATCGCACAAGCCCGCACGTCGTCCGGGGAAGCCACCCCGGTCGTTTCCAGCAGCCGCGCTGTCTCGGTGACCAGGTCAGTCACCAACAATCCCAACAGCCGCCGGATCAGGCGGTAACGCCACATGTTATTGTAACCGTGGCCGTCCCAGCCCAGACTTTCGCACAACCGCTGCCACCATTGTAGCCCCATCAGGTCGGCCGGCGCGATCAGACCGGAGCGCAAACCATCGTCCAGATCGTGTGCCGTGTAGGCAATCTCGTCGGCCGGGTTGGCCAGCTGAGCTTCCAACGTCCCGCGCCGCTCCGGGTCAAAACGGCTGGCGTCGGCAAGATCGTACTCCGTCTCATGTTTGACGATCCCCTCGCGCGCCTCCCAGGTCAGATTCAATCCCAGGAACTCCGGGTAGCGCTCCTCCAGCTTTTCCACAATCCGCAACGACTGTTTGTTGTGGTCAAAACCCCCATGGTCGGCCATCAGCCGGTTCAACATCACCTCCCCGGCATGACCAAAAGGCGGGTGGCCCAAATCGTGCGCCAGGCCGATCACTTCCACCAGGTCCTCGTTCGCCCCCAGCGCCCGGGCCATCGTCCGCCCGATTTGCACCACTTCCAGCGTATGGGTGAGACGGGTACGGTAGTAATCTCCTTCGTGGTAGACAAAGACCTGCGTCTTGTATTCCAGGCGGCGGAAAGCGGTGGTATGGAGCACGCGGTCGCGGTCGCGTTGGAACGCCGTGCGGTAGGGGTGTTCCGTCTCCGGCCAATCCCGCCCGCGCGAATCGCGGCTACGAAAGCCATAGGGCGCCAGCCCCTGATCTTCCAACTGCTCGTAATATTCACGGGTGCGGAGAACCATAATCCCTCCTTCCGAAAATAGAGATCAGTTAAGAGTGAACAGAGAGCAGGGGGGCACGCAAGATGACCCCGCCGCCCGCTCAGGCTAATTTCAGATTTCTCTTACCGGCTGATCCGAATCGCCACCAGACTGATCAAGAGCGTCACCAGCAAAATGATCCCCAAAAAGAGTGCGATTTGCCGCTCCAGGGGGGTCGGTTTGACCAACCGGCCCGAAATCCAGAGGAAGACGCCACCGGCCAACCCCAATCCGGTGAGCAGACCGATCGTGTAGACTACCGCCGTCACCATCAGCCGGGGCAGATCCACCGTCACGATCAGACGGCCAAACAGGGTGAGCGCAAACCGGCTGCCCAGGAACGCATAAGCCACGGCGACGAGCAGACCGCTGCCGATCATCGCCAGCCCCAGTATCTTACGGGGAGCACGTTCAATCCACCAGGTGACCAGGCCCAGGCCGATCAACGCCAGGGCAAAAGTGAAAATCACAATGGAGAGAAACTCTATAGTCATGCTGTCCTCCGTCCCCCAATCGTTGTCTGTGCCGGCTCGCCAGTGACCGCCATTACCGTCCCAACTGACACCGGACGCCGATCTCCATCCGCTAAAAGTATGATAGCGGAGAACAGGCCAGACGTCAACCGGGTGCGCCAGGCGGGCGTTTGTCGCTGGCCCTCTTGCGGGTATAATAGTCCCCATGGCAATTGAACGGTTACAAAAGATTCTGGCACGGGCAGGCTACGGCTCTCGCCGGGCCTGTGAAGAACTGATCCAAGCGCGGCGGGTCACGGTAGATGGGCGCGTCGCCGAGCTGGGACAAAGCGCCGACCCGGCGACGCAGCGCATCCTGGTAGATGGACAACCTGTCCGCCTGCCCACCACGCACACCTACGTCGCGCTCAACAAACCGCGCGGGGTCGTCTCCACCATGAGCGATCCCGAAGGGCGCCGCACGGTGCGCGAACTGGTCGCGCTGCCGGAGCGGATCTACCCCGTGGGTCGCCTGGACACCGACAGCGAGGGGCTCATCCTGCTCACCGACGACGGCGAGCTGACACAACAGCTCACCCATCCGCGCTACCGGCACCCCCGGATCTACCGGGTGCTGGTGGAGGGGATTCCCACCGCGGAGACGTTGGAGCGCTGGCGGCGGGGGGTCCAGCTGGATACCCGCCCGGCCCGCTTTGATCAGGTGATCGCCGAACGCACCGACGAAGGCCGCACCTGGTTGCGCGTCACCGTCCATGAGGGGCGCAACCACCTGGTGCGACGGGTAGCCGCGGCGCTCGGCCATCCGGTCGTGCGATTGATCCGCGTGGCGATGGGACCGGTCCGCCTGGGCGATCTGCCGCCGGGCCAATGGCGGCGTCTGACCTCAGAGGAGGTCGCCGCGCTGAAAGATGAAACCATGCGCCAGCGTACCACACCGCTGTCCAGGCCGGCCAGAGAGAGGACCACGACCAGCAACCGGCGACCAGCGGCCGGCGACCGGCGACCTGGCGCCCGCGCGCCCCAATCCAGGCAACGGTCAACCTCCACCGACGACCGTCCCCGGTCAGAATCACGCCGTCCTGCCCCATCCCCGCGTAAGGAGAGAAAGGCCGGTTGAGACCTTCCACGATTGCGATTGATGGGCCGGCAGCCTCCGGCAAGAGCACCATCGGCTACCACCTGGCCCACCTGCTGGATTACCTGTATCTTGACACCGGCGTCCTGTACCGTGCCGTCACCTGGGGCGCGTTGCAGGCCGGGATTGCCATTGCCGACGAAGCGACCGTCACCGAGCTGGCCCAACGGCTCCCTATTGAGGTCACGCCGCCCACCCAGGCCGACGGGCGCCAGTACAGCGTTTTTGTCGGGACGCAGGATGTCACCTGGGCCATCCGCGCGCCGGAAGTAGATGCCGCCGTCTCGCCGGTCTCCGCCTACCCCGGCGTGCGCGAGGCGCTCACCCAGCGGATGCGCGAAATCGCCGCCCGGGGGCGCGTGGTCATGGTCGGGCGCGACATCGGCACCGTCGTCATCCCCAACGCCGACCTCAAGCTCTACGTCATCGCCTCGGCCGAAGCGCGCGCCTATCGCCGCCACCAGGAGCTGCTCGCGCGCGGCAAGCCAATCCCGTATGAAGCCGTGCTGGAGAACATCCGCGCGCGTGACGCCATTGATAGCAGCCGCGCCGCAGCCCCGCTCAAGCCCGCGCCGGATGCCGTGCTGCTGGACACCACCACGCTCACAGTAGAAGAGATGTTCCGCCAGGTGGAACAATTGGTGGAAGGCTAAAGCATCCCGCTTTTACACCGCGTTTAGAACAGGAGTCTGAGCATGGAAATAGACTACGATCTGGTCATTCTCGGCGGCGGGCCGGGCGGGTACGTGGCCGCCATCCGCGCGGCCCAACTGGGCCTGAAGGTGGCGCTGGTGGAGCGTGAGCATTTGGGTGGCGTCTGCCTGAACTGGGGCTGTATCCCTACCAAGGCGCTCCTGCGCAACGCCGAAGTCGCCCGCCTGTTAGGACGCGGCAAGGAGTTCGGGTTCACCGTAGAAGGCGTCACGCTGGATTACGCCGCTGCCGTCGCCCGCAGCCGCCAGGTCTCCGAACGGCTGGTCAAGGGCGTGACGCTATTGATGAAGCAGAACGGCATTGAGGTGCTCTGGGGCACAGGGCGGCTGACCGGCCCGACCACCATAGAGGTCACGCTGAACGAGGGCGGGACGCGCACCGTGACGGCTCGCGCGCTCATCTTAGCGACCGGCTCCACCGCCCGCACGCTCCCCGGCGTGACCCCCGACGGCGTCCGCGTGCTGACCGCGCGCCACGCCTTGGCGCGCCGCGAGCTGCCGGCCTCCGCTGTCATCATCGGCGCCGGGCCGATTGGGCTGGAGTTCGCTACTGTCTGGAGCGCTTACGGCGCTCAGGTGACGGTGGTGGAAATGTTAGAGCACGCGCTGCCGGCCGAAGACGAAGAGGCCGCCAAGGAGCTGGAGCGGGCGCTCAAGCGGCAAAAGATCAAGCTGCTCACCACCACCAAAGTGGAGGGGGTGGAGCCAACCGACAGTGGCGTCCGTGTACGGGTCAGCAATGCCAGGGGCGAGCAGACCCTGGAAGCCGAAGTCGCGCTCATCGCCATCGGCGTCCGCCCCAACAGCGACAACCTGGGCCTGGAGACGGTCGGTGTCGCCACCGAGCGCGGCTGGGTCAAAGTGAATGGCTTCATGCAGACCAACCTCCCCGGCCTCTACGCCATCGGCGACCTGAACGGGCTGCTGCCGCTGGCGCATGTCGCCTCGGCGCAGGGGCTGCTGGCGGTAGAGCACTTTGCCGGCCAGCCCGTCCACCCGTTTGACGTTCACGCCATGCCGCGCGGGACTTACACTTCGCCGCAGGTGGCTTCCTTTGGCCTGACGGAAGCGCAGGCGCGCGCCCAGGGCCGCACCGTCCGCGTGGGCAAATTCCCCTTCCTGGCCAACGGCAAAGCGTTAGCCCTGGCCGACTATGAGGGGTTCGCCAAGATCGTCGCCGAGGAACCAGGCGGGGCGGTCATCGGTGCCGTCATCGTCGGGCCGGAAGCGACCGAGCTCCTGCCGGAGCTGGTGCTGGCCCATACCGCTGAATTGACGCCGGAGGAGATCGCGCGGACCGTCCATGCTCACCCCACGCTGAACGAAACCATCATGGAAGCTGCACACGACGTCCTCGGCCAGGCACTCCACAAGTAAACCCGCCGGCGGCATCCCCGGCGTATACTGCCCAGGCCGAGGCGGGAGAAACGCCTGCGGAATGCGCCGAGAATGCGGAAAATTTCAGAGAGAAGCTCCGCCTCTTGAGGCTGCCAGCGGTGAAAACCGGCTGGTGGGTTCTGTTGCGTAAATCCCCAGCGGTTAAAATGACCGGCATTCCCCAATGCCGGTCGCTTGACAAGCCTGTAAATCAACTTTGCAGGTTAGGAAACGATTGACTACAACCGGAAGGTGGATTATACTCTAAACAACAAGGGCCTCTTTTGATCCAGTGTGAATACCGGTGAAAGTCGTGGCTTAACCATGGACCGGTGCACCACCGGGTAAACGGATCTGGAACCCATCCAATCTACCTCTTACCCATGGAGTGTAGCGATGGAACAGCAAGAGACGGCAGAGTTGCGAAAGTTCGTGGCCCCGGAATTTGTTTTCGGCATGGGGGCCAGGAAGTTGGCCGCCCGCTATGCTCGAAATTTTGGGGCGCGCAAAGTGTTGGTGGTCACCGATCCTGGAGTAGTTGCCGCCGGTTGGACGCCAGAGGTGTTGGCTGCTTTAGCGGCCGCGGGGTTCCCCTACGCGCTTTTTGACGGCGTGACGCCCAACCCCAAAGACCATGAGGTGATGGTGGGCGCCGACCTGTACCGCCAGGAGCACTGCGACATCATCGTGGCGGTGGGCGGAGGGAGCCCCTTAGATGCGGCCAAAGGAATCAGCATGGTTGTCGCTAACCAGCGTCACATCCTGGAATTTGAGGGCGTGGACCGGGTACCGGTCCCCGGGCCGCCGCTCATCTGCATCCCCACCACGGCCGGCACCGGGGCCGATGTTTCCCAGTTTGCCATCATCCTGGATACCCGGCGCCGGGTCAAAATTGCCATCGTCAGCAAGACACTCGTGCCTGATACCGCGCTGGTTGACCCAGAGGTCACCATAACTATGCCCGCCGACCTGACTGCCGCGACCGGTTTAGATGCCTTGACTCACGCTATAGAAGCGTTTGTCTCTAACGCCAGTTCCCCCATCACCGACCTGCACGCCCTGGAAGCCATCCGGCTGGTGGCAGGCTATTTACCAACAGCGGTGGCCGAACCTCACAACCTCACGGCCCGCCGGCAGATGATGTTAGCCAGCCTGCAAGCCGGGTTGGCCTTTTCCAATGCCAGCCTGGGCGCTGTCCATGCGCTGGCGCACAGTCTCGGCGGTTACCTGGACCAGCCGCACGGGGAGTGTAATGCGATCCTGCTGCCCCACGTCATCGCTTTCAATTTTGATGCGGCCGCCGGGCGTTATGTCCACATCGGCGAGGCCTTAGGGCTGGCCCTGGCCGGGATGCCGGTGGCCCAGCAGAAACAGGCCGTGATCAGCGCCGTCAAGCAGCTGATCGCTGCCGCCGGCGTCCAAGAGACCCTGAGCCAACTGGGAGTACAGCGCCAGGACCTCGCCCCCCTGGCCGACCGGGCCTTCCACGACCCTTGCCTTGTGACCAACCCCCGTGCACCCACCCGGCAAGACCTTGAGGAAATTTATGAAGCGGCACTCTAATTCGCAGACCGATTGGGAGCGGCTACGAGAACAGATTATTGGGCTGGACGAACAATCTGTGCGCAAGAGCTATTATCCAGAGCTGCAGCGCCGGTTGGCCGAGTTGGAAAAGTTCCGGGCGCTCCTGGATCAAAGCAACGAAGCCGTCTTCCTGGTCAGTCTACCTGACGGGCGGATGGACGACGTCAATGAGTCCGCCGGTCGGCAGTTGGGATACACCCGTGAGGAGCTGCTGGCCCTGCCGCTCAGTGCCTTGATCGTGGATGAGCGCTACTCTGAGCTAAGCACTTACATCAGCGAATTGGCCGAGCCAGGAGCCGCCAAGATTGTAATCACCACGTTGCGCTGCCGGGATGGCAACACCTTTCCGGCCGAGCTAAGCCTGCGGCGGGTCACCTTTGAGCAGGAAGAGTACCTGATGATCGTGGCCCACAACATCACCCGGCGCCAGCGGGCGCAGCGCGCCCTGCAAGAATCGGAAGCCCGCTACCGGGCCCTGGTGGAACAGCTGCCCGTCGGCGTCTACACGGCGGCGCTGGATGAAATCAGATCCACCCTTTATATCAGCCCGCAAATTGAACCGCTGACCGGCTTCACCCCGGAGGAATACATGGCCCATCCCGGCCTCTGGTCGCAGCAGCTGCATCCAGATGACCGGGAGCGCGTGCTGGCCGAGATCGGTCGCAGCAATGCCGGCCTGACCGCTTTCAACTGCGAGTACCGGCTGATAACTCGCGACGGGCGGCCGGTCTGGATTCGCGATGAGGCGGCGGTGATCCGCACCCCGGGTGAGCAACCCCGGTTTCGCCAGGGCGTGATGATAGATATCACCGCCCGCAAACAGGCCGAAGAGGCCTTGCGCGAGAGCGAAGCCCGGTATCGGGCGCTCATTGAACAGGCCAGCGACGCCATCTTCGTGGAGACCGAGGACGACGAGATCATTGACGTCAATCAAAAGGCCTGCCAGCTGCTGGGCTACACGCGCGAGGAGCTGTTGCGGCTCAAAGTGGCCGACTTGATCGCTCCTGAAGCCCACCGCCCCACCCACAACATCCTGCGCGACGAGCTTGAGCACCATGCCGACCACCCCTTTGAGTCGCTGGATCGGCACCGCGACGGCCACACCATCCCCGTGGAGGTGACGGTCACCCGCCTCACAGGCCAGGAAAAACCGCTGGTCTTAGCCATTGTCCGGGACATTACGGAGCGCAAACGGGCGGCCGAAGAGATCAGGCAACTGAGCGAATTTAACGAGGGAATTATTCAAAACGTGGCCGAAGGCATCGTGATAGAAGATGCTGAGGGCTACTATACCTTCGCCAACCCGGCGGCGGCCGCCATGTTGGGCTATCCGGCCGAGCAGCTGATCGGCATGCATCGGGCCATGTTCATCCCGGCCGACCAATGGCCGTTGGTCTTGCTGGCCGAGGAACAGCACAAGCGCGGTCTGAGCGATCGCTATCAAATGGAGATTCTCCGGCAAGACAGTACCCGGCTGCCGATCCAGATCAGCAGCCGACCACTCTATAAAGCCGGTAAATTTGCCGGCACGCTCTCGGTGCTGACCAATATCCAGGAGCAAGTCCTGGCCGAGCAAGAGAAAAGCCGCTCCCTGGAGCGCATGGAACAGCAACGGCTGGCGCTGTTGCAGTTGAGTACCCACACCGCCTTAGTGGAAGGGCGTTTGGCCGAGGCCTTCCCCTTCATCGCCCAAACCGTAGCTCAGACGTTAAAAGTAGCCCGGGTAACCATCTGGCAATTCAGCGACGATGGGGAAACGCTCTATTGCCGGGGCTACTATCAGCCGGCCGACCTGCCCAGGCCTGACGAAAAGCCGCTGCGGTTTTCTCAGTACCCCCTGTATGCGGCGGCGCTACGGAGCGGGCTGGTCTTGGAAACATCCGACGTTCGTTCCGACCCGCGCACGGCAGAGTTGAACGCGGATTATTGGGAACCTTTAGGCATCACTTCTACCGTTGAAACTCCCATCTGGCTCCACGGCCAGGTGGTGGGGATTATTTGCTACGAACACATCGGGGCTTCACGCACCTGGATACCTGATGAAGTAACGTTCACCATTCAGGTGGCCGCGTTAATAGCCCAGGCGTTGCTGAACTCGGAGTTGCAACGACAGGCAGAGGAGCTGGTCACCATCACCCGCATCAGCCAGGAGATCACCTCCCTGCATGACCTGTCTCAGGTGCTCAACTCTATTGCCTTTCACGCGGCCCAGCTCTCCCAGGGTGATGCCTGTGGCGTCTTCCTGAGCCAGCCCGATGGCAGTTTACGGATCATGGCCAGCCATGGGGTAGGAAAGCCGTTCTTTCAAGCCCTCCAGCGACAACCGGTCTGGCCGGGCCAGGGCATTGTCGGGCAAGCCGTCGCCGAGAAGAGGCCGGTCCAGACTTACGATGTACAAACCCTGGCAGAGTATCTCTTCAGCTACCCGGCTGAGCTGGAACAGATTCATGCCATCCTGGCCGTACCACTGCTGCGCGGGGAAACCGCCATTGGCGGCATGGCGATCTGGCACCGCCAGCCCCGCCATTTTACCCCCCATGAGATCAGCACGCTCCAGGCCCTGGCCCAACAATGCGTCAACGCCGTGGAAAATGCCCAGTTGATTACAGCCGAACGGGTCGCCCGCACCCAGGCGGAAGCCCTCTACCGCACCAGCCGCACCCTGGGGGCCGCGACCAACCCCGTAGAGATGTTAAAGAGCGTGACCGAACTCGCGGGCTGGTTAGACTTTACCGCTTGCAGCCTCCTCCACTTCACGCAGCTGGACCAGGAGCAAACACCCCGCGATGCAGTGCTCTATATGCTCGTCCGGGCCGGCACGCAGTGGCAGGCCCTGCCCCCGTGGAATCCAGTCCCAATCACCAGCCCGGAAACCGTGCGCCGCTTGATGCAAGAGCCGGATTATGTGCTCTCTCATGCCGACCTTGAGCCGCTCAAAACGCATTTGCCGCCCGAACTGGCGGCAGCGGTCCAGGCTATCGACATCCAAACCACCCTCACAATTGGGCTGGACTTACACGGGCGGCCCGTAGGAATGATCACGTTATCCAGCAGCACGCCCGATTACCAGTTCCCGGCCGAAGCGGGACGATGGCTGCGCACCATCGCCGATCAGATGGCGGTGGCGCTGGAGAACCAACGGCTGCTGGCCGAGACCCAGCGGGCGGCCACCCAGACCAAAGCGCTCTACGAAACCAGCCGGGCGTTGTCCTCTTCTTTGAATGAAGAGACGTTGATGCGCACCATCCTTCAGGCCGCTTACGAAACGTTGGGGTATGAATACGTCCTGATCGCCACCGTTGACGAAACCACTCAAACCATCAACCACCGCCATATGATCTGGCAGGGGCAGTTCAACGTTTTCCCAGAGTGGCTGCACCTGGGACGCTATCCGCTGGACCACCCTGATATCATAGCCGACGTTTACCGCACCGGCCAGACTGAGATCATTGATCAATGGGACGAACGCTTTAACCGGGCCATTTGGGAGCAATTCGGCCATGAGCGCTTTGTGCGCATCTTCACCCCGATCCGGATGCGCGACCGGGTAGTGGGGGTGATTGAAGCCGGCCATGATAAACGGACCCGGCGCACGATTGAGCCGCCCGAAGTGCAGATGTTGACCGCTTTTGCCGACCAGATTGCCGTGGCGCTGGAAAACGCGCGCCTGTTCACCTCGCTCACCCAGGAAACACGGCGCCTGGAGCTGTTGTACAGCATCACGCGCCAGCTCGCCAGCACAACCACGCTGGCCGAGGTTGTCCGGACCGCGGTGGACGCGGCCCCTGCCATTGGCGCCGAATACGGTGACCTGATCCTGCTGGATTTGGAAGGGGCGCCCTACCTCTGCTCTACGATTCCCGGGCGGACCGATTTAACGCCCGCCCAGGTGCGCCGCTTTGTGGAAATTCTGACGACCGGCGGGCTCCAGAGCTGGGTGCTGCGCGAGCAACGTACGGCCCTGGTCCACAATACCGAGGAGGATCCGCGCTGGCTTTTGATGACGGACTTCCCGGCCAGCCGGACCGTCCATTCCGCCGTAGCCGTGCCATTGCTAAACCGAAATGGGATGAACATCGGCGTCCTGACTTATTTCCACACTCAACAACACGCTTTTGGGATTGAGGAACAACGCCTGGCCGAGGAAGTTGCCGCTCGGGTGGAAGTGGCCCTGGAGAACGTCCGATTGTTCCAGGCCGAGCAGCGCCGTCGCCAGGAGGCCGAGACCCTGCGGGCGGCGGCGTTAGCGCTGACCACCGAATTGAACCGCAATCAAGTGATTGAACGGATTCTGGCCCAGCTGCAAACGGTAGTACCCTACGACAGCGCCTCAGTCCAATTGCTAAGAGAAGACCGGCTGCAAATTGTGGGCGGGCGCGGTTTCCCTAATCTGCCCGAGCTGCTGGGGATCACTTTCCCTCTGGAGGAAGATAATCCCAACCGGGAGGTCATCACCAGCCGCCAGCCGTTTATTGTGGCCGATGGGCCGGCCTTCTACGCCGGTTTTCACCGGGAACCGCACGTGCAAGCCAATATTCATTCCTGGTTGGGCGTTCCGATGCTGGTAGGCGAGCAGTTGATCGGCATGATCGCCCTGGACAAACACGAGCCGGGATTTTACACACCAGACCACGCGCGGTTGGCCGAAGCTTTTGCCGCCCAGGCGGCCATTGCCATGCATAACAGCCACATGTTCTCCGAAATCCAGCAGCGAGTGGAAGAGCTGGCGGCGCTCCACGAATCGGCCGTCGCCCTGGCCTCGGCACTGGACGTGGATACAGTGCTCTACACGCTGGCCGAACGGATGGGTGCCGTATTAGACGTCACCAGCGTCTATATCTCCGATTGGAACCCCGAAGACAACAGCAGCCGGGTGCTGGCCGAGTGGTGGGGGGCCGCGGCGACCGGACCAGAACGCCAATCCGACCTGGGGCGGACCTACCTCATGGATGATTATCCCGAAGCTCTCCAGGTTATGCAAGAACGCCGCCACGTCCTGTTACAGAGAGCTGACCCCCAGCTCTCTGCCGCCCATCGGGCCGAAGCGCTGAAATATGGGTGGCATTCCGCTCTAATTGTTCCGCTGGTGATCCGCGACGTGGCGGTGGGATATGCGGAATTGTGGGAAAGCCGTCACAAGCGGCTCTTCACGCCCGACGAAATCCGGCTCTGTCAAACCCTGGCCGCCGACGCTGCGGCGGCGCTGGAACATGCTCGCCTGTTCCAGGCTGAACGGGAACAGCACCGGCTGGCCGAGGCCCTGGCGGAAGCCGCCGCCGCCATTACCAGCTCCCTGGATAGGAACACGGTCTTGGAGCGGATTCTGGAACAGGTCGCCCGGGTCGTACCTGGCGATGCGTTCCAAATCATGCAGTTGGGAGAAGATCAAATCGCCCGCACTATCGGCTACCACAGCAATAGAGAAGTCCGTTTGTCCACTGAAAACCTGGAACGTTTCTGGCAGCCGGTGGCGGAGTATCACAATTTAGCTACCATGGCCCGCACCGGTCAACCCTATCTGATAGAAGACACAGCGACAGACCCGAACTGGCAGGTCATGCCCGACACAGAATGGGTCCGGTCGCAGGTTGCGGCTCCCATCCAGATCATGGACCGGCTCCTGGGATTTTTAAAAGTAGATGGAGAACGGCCGCACCAGTTTGGCCCCACAGACGTTCAACGCCTGGCGATCTTTGCTCAACAAGCAGCCATTGCGCTCCAAAACGCCGAGCTGTTTGAAAGCCTGGAGCTTAAAGTCCAGGAGCGTACTGCCGAGATCCAGGCCCAGCTGGCCCGGTTGCAGGCAGTGCTGGAAAGCACGCTGGATGGCATCATTGTAACCGATCAGCAGGGGGAAATCCTGACCGCTAACCCGGTTGCTCAAGCCTGGCTGGAACAGGAGTTGAGTCCTGACGAGGCCGTCCGACTGCGGCGGATGATCCACGATTTAGCCCTGCAAGCCGACCAGCGGCCGGATCGCGAGCTGGAATTTAAGGACCTGGACCTGCAACTCACGGCCGCTCCCATCGTCGGGCATGAAACGGGGGAGGCCAGAGCCGTGGTTGCCGTCCACGACATCAGCTATCTCAAGACGCTGGACCGGATGAAATCCCGTTTTATCTCCAACGTCTCCCATGAATTACGATCCCCCATCACCACAATCAAGCTGAACGCCGCCCTGATGCGCCGTAACCCGGCCCGCTGGGAAGAGTATCTCGCGCCGCTGAACATGGAAGTGGATCGGCTGATGCGGCTGGTAGAAAACGTGCTACAAATTTCC
>Ga0067045_1027981_pt1 | contig 47761 bp, 50 predicted proteins | sample TerdegcTABiofilm_FD_59184 | JGI IMG/M metagenome (GOLD analysis project Ga0067045, IMG submission 59184) | Combined Assembly of (Gp0054472, Gp0054536) Wastewater bioreactor microbial communities from Singapore -Terephthalate degrading...
GCAAATTGATTCAGAACCACAAAGGCCATTGTGAAGAAAACGCCCACCTGGAACGTTCCCATCGTACCGATGATGAGGAGTTCTATATCCCCAGGGTATTGGCCATCCGCAGCGAAGAAGAATTATTAGACGAAGCCATGGGCTATATCTATTATTACAACAATGTGCGTGAGCATTCTTCTCTCAATTTCCTTACCCCTTTCGCTGTCTTGAAACAACAATTGCCTGATTTGATGGATTCAATCCGTTATACTATCCCTATCCTTCTGTATGATGCTGCTGCCAACATCGGAGCCTGGAGTGGATATAATGTCCTGGCACAGAACCACAAAGAATTAATCACACACCAATAATAAAAAAGCTGAAAGAGTTGTCATAATAATACCTTAGTCATCAGCCTTTTATTACTGCGACAGGTCTCAATCGTGCAACACGACGTGCAATTCCAACTTTATCGACGATGTTCACCACCTGGTCTACATCCTTATAAGCCTCAGGTGCTTCTTCAGCCAAACCAGACATTGAACCAGTCATAACATGGATTCCCCTGCTTTTTAATTCACCTTTCAATTGTTCTCCACGAACTTTGCGTTTTGCTTGACTGCGGCTGAAGACCCTACCTGCTCCATGAGCACAGGAACCAAATGATTTTTGCATCGCTAAATCAGTACCCACAAGAACCCAAGATGATGTTCCCATAGAACCAGGGACAAGTACTGGTTGACCAATATCGCGAAACTTCACCGGCACTTCATTCATCCCGGCTGCAAAAGCACGGGTAGCACCCTTACGATGCACACACACCTTCATTTGCTTATTATCAATCACATGATTTTCAATTTTGCCAATATTATGCGCAAGGTCATATACCAAACGCAATTCATGGTCAGGCACTTTACTTGCAAAGACAGATTCAAATATCATACGAGCAGTATAAGCCAAAACCTGACGATTACAAAAAGCGTAGTTTGCTGCACAGCGCATTGCACCCAAATAGGCCTGACCCTCAGGTGAATTGAGTGGAGCACAAACCAATTCACGGTCAGGTAGATGGATGCCATACTTCTGTACCGTTTGTTGAAAATCATGGACATAATCTGTGCAGATTTGATGTCCCAACCCACGAGAACCTGAATGCACCATTAAACATAAGCATCCCTCTTTCAGCCCCATACGCTGAGCAGAAGAAGAATCAAACAACTGATCCACCACATCTACTTCAATAAAGTGATTGCCTGAACCTAATGAGCCGACTTGTAGTAGCCCTCTTTCGCGGGCGCGATGACTCACCTTGGAAAAATCTGCTCCCTCCAAACAGCCACCATCTTCAGTAAATTCTATATCCTCATTTGTAGCAAAACCATTCTTCCTTGCCCAGTGAGATCCCTCGCGACATACTTTTTCCAATTCAGATAAACTGAGGGCTTTAGCACCTTTACCACCCACACCACTGGGACATTCAGCGTATAACCGTTGATTCAAAATAGGTATCAAACCTTTGACCGACTCATATTCAATTGTGGAAACTAATAACCGCACACCACAATTAATATCGTACCCTATACCACCAGGAGAAATTACACCGTCTGGGAGACGTGTAGCAGCTACTCCCCCTATTGGAAACCCATATCCCTGATGCATATCAGGCATGACCACCACCTCTCCTACTAAACCTGGTAGACTTGCAGCATTCATTGCCTGATCAATGCTACGATCCTGCAAGCCGCTTTCCAGCATTTCCTGCGTGGCAAACAGGCGCACATCCACACGCATATCTTTCCGTAATTTACGGGAAATCAACCACTCAAAGGGAGAGATTTTTGTAAAATCATGAATTCCATTCATGGTTTACTCCTTATAATCCTTACACATCAAAGGTTATTACAGTGTAATAACCCAATCTCGATTTCGCGATCTTTAATTGATGATAAGTGACTGCCTTTATCTCGCGTCGGATATTAATAATTCTTTTGCCTATCAGGTGGGAAGAAAGACTACACTCATTCAAGCGCACTTTGATAGGCTGATAAGCTACCCCTTCATTCTCTGCAAAAAGTAGCAATTCATTCAAAAACGTTACCAGTAAATTTTCAAGGCTAATTTCCTTCAACGAAAGATCTCGGAAGGATAGTTGTTCAGGTGATAAATCACAACGCATCAACATGAATAAACCTTGTGCAGCCTGAAGAAACAACCCTTGAAGATTCGGTGCCCAGACCTTTAATGCAATATCAGCGGTATGATCTATTTCTTTAAATCCTGATGATGTACTCATGATTGATCTAATCATATCAAATTTCGCTTAACTACTAACTACCTACGATATTAATTGTAATAATAAAATAATATCCATTCCTAATGACATATGCTATGATAAGATGCGAATTTTATATCGATAAGGAGTGAATCATGACCGAAAGTCCTAATCTTGCAATTATCGGCGGGTCTGGTTTATATAATTTCAAAACATTAGAAAATGTAGAAATAATAGAGATCGATACCCCATTCGGAAAACCAAGTTCAGCAATCACAATTGGTACTTTAGCAGGGAAACGTGTGGCTTTCCTAGCCCGACATGGTATAGGGCATGTATTAATGCCTAGTGAGGTGAACTACCGAGCCAACATTTACGCACTAAAAACAATCGGAGTTCAACATATTGTTAGCATTTCTGCTTGCGGTTCATTAAAAGAAAATCTTGCTCCTGGAGATATTGTCATTCCAGACCAAGTTGTGGATTTCACACGCGGCCGACCACGTACATTTTTTGGGGAAGGTGTAGTGGTTCATGTTGGTGTGGCTGACCCCTATTGCACTGAATTAGCTAAGTACGTATATCAAAGTGTAAAGGCTACCGGTGCCACTGTGCATCAGGGAGGTACTTACATTACCATAGAAGGTCCTCGATTTTCAACAAAGGCAGAATCTCACTTATATCGATCATGGGGAATGTCCGTCATTGGCATGACGGCAGTCCCTGAAGTTTTCCTAGCACGAGAAGCTGAATTATGCTATACCACCATGGCTCATGTAACCGACTATGATGTTTGGCATACAAGCGAAGAACCAGTTACCGTGGAAATGGTGGTCAAAGTACTACAGCAAAACACTGCGACTGCACAAAAAGCAATCCAGAACCTAGTAGAGGTATTGCCCAATAAACTTAATTGTCAATGCGAACATGCGTTGCAAAATGCGATTCTGACAAACCCAGAGTATATTTCAGCACAAGCACAAAATAAATATGCACTATTGATTCATAAATATCTAAAAAATAATTAAGTCTGAATGTAATCTTGTAAATACCTTTAGTAATACCAAAATATTATTTTATAACGATTTTCCTTTCGCGACGCTTACCTACTCGAAGAATACCAGCTTTTATGGGCAGATTTGTATCGGTGATTAAATAATCATCTAAGCGCACCCCATTTTGAGCGATTAACCGCCTTGCTTCACTCTTACTCGGCACCAATCCAGAATTTACCAATACTTCAAGAATGGTTGCGCCATCGTTAACTTCAAAGGTTTGAATATCTTTAGGAATTTCATGTTTTTGAAATCGGTCAATAAAATCCTGTTGTGCACTCAATGCTTCCTTCTCCCCATAAAAAATCGAAGTAACATTTAGCGCCAGTTCCATCTTGATATCTCGCGGATTACAGCTCACTTCCTTCAATCTTTTTTCAATCTCTTCTACCTCAGCAGGGGTTTTTGTTGAGACTAAACGATAATATATCGGGATGCAATGATCAGGAATGCTCATGAGTTTTCCATACATGTCATTTGCATTGGTATTGATGGGAATATCATTTCCAAGCGATTTGCTCATTTTCATTTCACCATCCGTTCCTGGTAAAATACCCAAACAGATAGCGATATTTGGTTTTACACCCATTGCTGTCATAATCTTTCTAGCCGCTGTGACAATATTAAAGAATTGATCCGTACCACCCACCTGTACATCCGCTTGAAGCATATAAGCGTCATACCCTTGCATAATCGCATACAAAGTCTCATGTAGAAAAATTGGATCATTCTTCTCCCAACGAAGCCGAAATTTCTCCCGACTAAGAAATTGCTGAACAGTAAGATGGGATGCTAACCGGATAATCTGTTCGAATGATAATTTCGCTAACCACTCCGAGTTATAGCGAATTTTTGTAGTTTCTTTATCTAATATTCGAAATGCCTGTTCGGCATAGGTCCGGGCATTTTCTTCTATCTCCTGCCTTGTTAATATAGGTCTCGTTTTATCCTTGTCAGAAGGATCACCAATCAATCCAGTATAATCGCCAATCAAAAAAGTCACCTCATGCCCCAATTGTTGAAACTGATTCAATTTTCGCATTGTTACGGTGTGACCTAGATGTAAATCACATTTGGTGGGATCATATCCACAATAAACTTTCAATGGCTTTTTAGTTTTTTCTGACTCTAACAATCGCGCATACAATTCCTCAGTCATGGCTTTTTTCACTTGCTCATCACCATATTCTGTTCCTTGCATGAGCATTGCAACTTGATCTACAATTTTCATAATATTTCCATCTGGGAGTTTTATTTATAAAAATTATACCCGTGATGTGTATTACTTTTTATTAAAATATTTAGGGTTGGTGCTATAATTTTTGAAATTTTTAGCATGGAATCAGTCCTAGTTCTTAATGCGAATTTCGAGCCGCTCAACGTTTGCAGTATGCGGAGAGCAATTGGCTTAATGATTGTAGATCGTGCAGAACTAGTACTCAATGGGCGAGGAGAAATCCATTCAGTCAATCAAAATTTTCCCAGACCATCCGTTATTCGTTTGCAACAAATGATTCATCGCCCAAGACCAAAAACCAAACTTACCCGTAAAGAGGTGTTCAGGCGGGATGGCTATCGATGTCAATATTGTGGAAAATCCTCCCATCAACTAACTATAGATCACGTCCTTCCACGCCATCTGGGAGGTGAACACACCTGGTCCAATGTTGTCACTGCGTGCATGTCATGCAACCATCGTAAAGGTGGTCGCACCCTAGAACAATCTGGTATGCACTTATTACATAAACCAGAGGAACCACCCACATCAGCTATTTATCTATATGGACACTATTTAATAAACAACCTGGAATGGGAACCATTCCTGACCGGTTGGTAAAATGCAAAATCAAATTTATTAATCTAACAATCACTCTCCTATTGGGTCTGAGATGTATTTTTATTTTTTCTATGACGAACAACTAAGGTTATTATTGCACCAATCCCAACAACTGCCATAGTAATTTGATTAGCATTTACCCCACCAACAAATGACGGATCCAACCGCATGTATTCCAATAAAAATCTACCCAAGGGATAAACAATCAGATAGGTAAATAAGAGATCGCCAGGAATTAGCCTATCTGAATATCTTCTACCCAAATACAGCAGAAGGAACATGTTAAACAAGTTCCAGAGGCATTCATATAAAAACATTGGGTGATAATAAGCCTGATCCATGAATGCGGGTAATCGATGTGCCTCATCAATATAAATTGCCCAAGGGAGATTGGTAGGACCACCATATAATTCTTGATTGAAATAATTACCCCACCGACCGATTGCCTGTGCGAGAGCCAGACCAGGAACAATGATATCGGCCCATGTTAAAAAATCTAGGTGCTTCTTTCGGCTGTATATATAGAGAGCAATAACTCCACCTATGACTGCACCTGGAATACCCAAGCCACCTTTTCTAGTGGCAAATATTTCCAATGGATGCTCAAAATAATACTTAGCCGTAATACCCATTGATGCTGAAGGTGTCAAAACGTGCCACAAACGTGCTCCGATAATTCCAGCAATCAATAACCATGGCACCAAATCCCAAACAATTTCGCTATTCAATCCTCTGCGTTTTGCCTCTTTAATAGAAAGCCAAACCGCAGCCAATACACCACATATGATTATTATGCTGTAAAAATATATCTTAAAAGATCCAATAAAAAAACCATCGGGAACCATATCTTTTCCTTTCTACTTTAATTTGTTTTTTAATATTGTCTTTGCCTGAGTTCTGACTTGCCAAATCCGCTGTAAAGCAGTGATATGACCAAATATAGATATAATCCATAAAGCAATAATTGGCTGATTGATCAACAGCAAAGGAGCCATCACCAGGTAACGTTCTGCACGTGTGAGGATACCCACTTTAGGATTAAATCCTAAAGCCTCACCGCGTGCTCTCACATAAGAGACTAGAACAGAGCCTGAAGCAGCCAGATAAACAAGCACTATTCCTAACCAGTGGTTAAGGATAATAAAGTGATAAAGCAAACCACCTAGAATAAATAACTCCGAATATCGATCGGAGACGGAATCTACAAAAGCACCAAAAGTGGTTGGTTCACCACGCAACCTTGCCATAGTACCATCTAATGCATCTATCGGCCCCATGACCAACACTAACAAACCTCCCACAAGCATATTTCCAAAAGCAATAAATATTCCTGCCAATGTATTACCCAATAATCCTAAGTAGGTCATCATATTGGGGGTAATACCAATTCTGTTAAAAAAAAATGCTAATGGTTCCAGTACAGACTTGAACCATTTACGTAGTAAGTCTGAAAAACTCATCAGTAATTCCGATTCCTGTTTTTATGGTCAAATGCTATCTTGCTGTTAGACAATTGTCAAGCAACATTCAAGATATCAACTATTGAGAATAAGATCACTCCTGTGAGTGATAATACACTTCCCTCTCCCTGCCACCTGATTCTGCCGGACCAATATATCCTTTGGCTTCTAACTCATCGATCAAATGAGCCGCCTTTGGGAATCCGATATTTAACCTCCTCTGTAGTAATGAAGCACTCGCCTTACCTTCTTTTTGAACCACCCGAACAGCTTGCATGAGTAAAGATTCCTCAATCTCATCTTCATCATATTTATTTTTATATCCGGTTTCTGACACAACCTCCCACGGTGCGTCCTGATCAATTTCCGATACTTTTTCTTTCCAATACTTAATTACATTCTCAACCTCAATTTTTTCCACCAAGGGTGATTGTGCACGAGTTAAACCACTAACTTCTGGATTGAGGAATAATAAGTCACCCCTACTTAGCAAATCTTCAGCACCCACTGAATCTAATATTACACGTGAATCAGTGGGAGAGGCTGTATTAAATGCAATTCGCGCAGGGAAATTTGATTTAATCAACCCACTAACAATATCAGCACTTGGTCGCTGAGTGGAAACCACCATATGAATACCTGTGGCTCGTGCCATTTGAGATAAACGTCTGATTGCTTCATCAGTTGGCTCAGGTGCAGATATCATCATGTCAGCCAACTCATCTATAAAAATTACAATGCGGGGTAAAGTTTCCATCCCCCTCTTGATCATTTTATTGTTATAGGATTCAAGATCACGAGCACCCATTTCCTGTAATAATTGAAGGCGGCGTTGCATTTCCATCACCGCCCATTGCAATGCTGCTACCATTTTGCGAGGTTCACTTTCAATAGAACCAAGGAGATGAGGAATTCCCTGAAAACGTACTAGTTCCACTCTTTTGGGATCAAGTAGAATAAGCCGCAATGATGATGGGGAATTATTCATCAACAAGCAGACAATTAAGCTTACGATACAAACTGACTTTCCAGAACCAGTTGTTCCGCCAATTAATAAGTGTGGCATACGCACCAGATCTGCAACAACAGGTTGGTTAGCAACATCCAATCCAATTGCTAAAGCAAGGGGTGAATTAATTTGTAAAAATTCTGCGCTTCGCAGTATTCTCTGCAATCTCACCTTAGCACCAAATTGATTAGGTATCTCAACTCCCATATATGAATAACCGGGAAAGGCATCAATACGCAAGCGGTCAACAGCTAATGCTAACTTTAAGTCATTAGTCAATGATTTAATCTGATTGATCTTTACTAAATTCCGAACCAGCGCACCAGATTCATTAATTCTCTCATAATATCCGGGTTCAACAGCAAATTGTATTACCGTAGGTCCAGTGCGATAACCTGCAACTTTCACGGGGACATGCAATTCAGATAATGTATGTTCAATTCGTTTTGCCTGCGTCTGAATATATTCCTTATCAATATGAATCTCTTCAGGAGGTAACAAAAGATCTAAAGGAGGGAGTTCAACTACTTGTTGAATCCTCTTAAAAGATTCCTCCTGTATGGGAATATTCCGCATTTGTGTATCTGATTTAGTTATAAGATTTTTGTCATCCTCAATAGAATCGAGTTTTGATTCATACACATCATGCAATTGTTGCTTCTCGCTGATTGGCTTATTTTTTAATCTTTTCAATAACGTACTTGATAAACCCAATCCTCCCAGGCTGGTAACCAAAATTATCACAATTAATAAAAATTGGTTAAATGGATAGATGAACAATTGGCTTATGAGTTTTGCCAAACCCCAACCGATAACACCACCATCCATACCTCTTTCCGCCCTTTCCAAGGAAAAACCACCATAAATTGAGAGAATCGCAATTAACGCAAAAATCGACAATTCTAAATCAAGCAATCGATTTAGATTAATTCGAGGAAACTTTTCAATTCTTCGAAACAGGACTAAAACACCAACATAAAGGATAAACAGAACCAATAAATATGAGCCCCATCCAAAACCTTGTGCTAATAGTTTCGCCCAATTATCGATTAATAACCCCCGAGATAATTGTGTCAAACCTAAAAACGAGAGGAGCGCCAAGACAATTAATAAAATCCCTAAAATGTCACCCCTATATTTTTTTATTCCCAATACAATACGAATCAGCGCCGTACCACTATTAAAATTATATGGCTTTTTATCTTGGCGTAAATTAGATAATTTATTATTGCGTAACTCTCTATCCATATTATTAAATAATCAAATAAACTATTAAGCTTAATTGTTATTATATTAGCAAAAATTTGCAAACGAAGAAGTAACTTCTATATTGATAAATAATCTTACGAGAAAAAAGCCCCCTACGTGTTGGGTAATCAGCGGTTCTTGAAATATCTTTTAACCACTACGAGATTCCATTTCAATATTAATAAGGTAGTCAGCTACAGCAGCAACAGCAATGCGTTGTTTACGGTAAAGGTCCGCTTCTGAAAGTGACAGGCGACGGGCAATATCTTTCACTCTCATGCCTTCAATGAAACGTAAGTCTAACAAGTTATACAAAATCCATTCATTAGTATATTGACGTTCTCCTGCTGGTCGTAACTGCTGAATAGCAGTCCGCAATAATTCCCTTAATGAATTTATTGCATTGCCATTCCCATTTTCTGTAATCGTTTTTTGTATTACCGACATTTGCAATAATGGGCTTTGAGATAGCTTGGGGCCACCCCATAGATGAGAAAGAGCATCCTTAACCCATTGATTAACCTCAGCTTTATTTAAGGGCAATTCTTCTGATAACGCATCTTTACGGTCATAGCGACCTGCAGCCAACAGAGTTTGAATCATTGAAACTTGTGGAGTAAATATTTCCATGGAATTTAATAACTCTTCCTGTTGATGACGATCATTCAATGCCATGGCCGCACGTGATGCCAAGCGATTAAGAGCCTTATGATATTCATCTTCTATAGTTCTTTTCAAACCATTCACACCAATAACACCAATAATTCGTTTATCTCCTTTCGGGTCGGTTCTAAATAAATTAATTAATAGTATCTTCTTCCAATTCATCTGTTTTGGTAATTCAGATTGACTTGTGAGAAATTGAATTAATTCTCGTTCAAATTTTTTTCCACGAATGCTTGTTTTTCCTATGGTAAGAATGGTTCCAAAGCTATCCTTTTCCAGGATAGTCAAAAATGCTCCCTTAGCTTGTACCCGATCGCAAATTGCTGCCAATATCATTTCAAGAAATTGGTTCAAATCTTTCTGGGTGAGCATACGTTCCTCAACCGAACGAATTATTTCTAAATCTTCCCGATCAGAGCCACTGAAAAATATTCTTTCCCAAAGAGGAGCAAACAATATCACCATATATTCAAATAGGACGATTACACCTACCATCACCAAGATGACGACAAGTGATAAATCTAATCCAAACAAGTCTCCAAAACGTTTAACCAACGTCGTGGCACCTAAGGTAAGGCTAGCAGTTGCTGGTCCTCGCATAATCCAACGGAATAACCTGCTCTTAATTACACGATCAGGCCAAGGGAAACCAAAAAAAGAAACAGCATAAGTCATAACAATTGACAATACGCCAACAATAATGTTTGTAGCAACTGCCAATATCCAGAATAAGAACAAATTCTTAGATGCAAACTCAGAACCGAACAATAAAAAAGGGAAAGAACCAACTACTGGACCAATTGCACCAATGACTAGATAAATCATACGTCTTCGACTAGTATGTGTAACTGTACGTGAAACTGCCCTGAGCATGTTGTACCAAGCTAAGACCATTACCAGAATGAAGTAGATCGTAAAAATTTCAATCAAAAGATTTCTTTGAAGATAAGGAGAAAGGTTTTGTTTTATTACCACTTCACCCACTAATAATCTAGTAGGTAAGAAACAAAGAAATAATACTGAAATAATATAGGTAATGATACTTAACACCCTACGTCTACCTCGACTTGGTTTCCCAGTGAAGGTTAATAATGCATCCGAAAAGTTGAAATATACTGCTGGCAAGAGAATAATTCCAATCCAATCGATTCGTAAGAGGATTTCCAGTATAGATTTATCTCGTACTGCTGCTACAAACGCATCCGAACCAAAAACCAGCACCATACAAAATAACAAAATGGTAAAGCTGATAGTTAAACGATCGTGTAATTTAAAGGTGAGAGCGTAGATAAATAAAGAGAATGATGTGATGGCAATGGCAGCAGTAAGAATATCACTTAGAGTCTGCAGAAACGGTAGAATATTTAATTGCCAGATAAATAATTGGTCCAATTCAACCCTCAAGGGATAGAACGAGTAAAAAACAATGCGATGTCGTTGTTTGCATAATAAAAATCATTGTAACCACAAAACTCAAAGTTTAGTTTATTTGCTAAACAAAAGGCTGGGTAATTTTTAGATGACATTTCCATTGTCAATCGATGAATCCCTCGTTCACTACTCCAATCATTAACCACTTGTACTAACTTGGTTGCACAACCACGGCGGCGCCAGCGCTCATGAACGACTAAATCTTTAATCCATGATTGATGACCAGGTTTGTCAGTGCTCGCAGTAATATAACCAACTGGTACACCATCTACACAAGCTACAAAGATAATAGATACATCTTTCACTCGCTCAAGAATAGATTCAGCAGAATAAGGGTAATCCACTCGAATTGGACGTGGGAGACGCACTAAACGAAAATCTATCGACCACTGGTCCACCTTGGGATGATAGATCATCTGCCAGACATGCTCGGTTTCAATAGAATGTTGAAAATTTGAAAGAAGTTTATAGTCAGGACTCACTGCCGTGCGCACCGCATATTCAATCATATTTATCCTTTATGGAGATATCACCCGAACCATAATCGTACATGGTTTTAATAATTTATTCTGATTATCCGAAACCACCAATCTTAAGTAATAAACACCAGGTGTCAATTGTTCTGTATTCCACTTTCCACCAAGAGTGTCGTTTATTACAATCCTACTTCCGGCTGCAATAGGAATCCATTCTTCTTTACCCTGTTGCTGATACTCATATTTATAAAATCCTTGGTTGGTAATATTCACAGTACCCTTTAATTCAACAGCACCACTAATTTCCTCTTCAGGTTTTGGTGAAATCCATTCCAGCTGGCCAGGTATGCAACCTGTAACAGCAATGGATGTTTGTGTCAATTCATATCCCTGAGGAGTAACCTCCATATCACCCTCGCGAGTGATCGGTATCGTAGCAGTCATGATTAGATTTGGCGTTGCAGTTTGTAATACCATTAAACCTGGAAATCGAACTCCTACAACGGTTACCAGCATAAACTCAGTTAAACCCAGAAGTCCAACCAAGGCAAGAATCGCAAACGCTGAACGAATTTTTACCTGGGTGATCTCACGTTCAAGGCCATAGTAGGCTTTTTTCTTCTCACACCACGCACTAACTAATCGTTGAATGCTGAAGAATGCGATGACAGCCAAGACGATATATATACCTTTTTCATAGGTGGTTAGAAACCTCAGTAATTCACGCATATATTGAAAAATTTTCTTTTAGATCTTCTGCAAAACCCCACGAATTATAGTTTCCAATCTTGGAACCAAGATCTTACCTGCTTCCAATACTTCTTCATGAGTCGTTATTGTTGTTCCATCAAGATTTGCTTTATTACTTATCCCTGAAAGTCCTAATACACGAATTCCACCATGGCGAGCCACAATCACTTCAGGAACCGTGGACATCCCCACCGCATCAGCTCCAATAATTTTTAAGAAGTTTAAATCAGCAGGAGTCTCAAACGATGGTCCTGCCAGGCACACATATACACCCTCCCTAAATGGAATCTCATTTGTTGTTGCCGCATGTCGTGCAAGAGCAATCAAATCGCGGTCATAGGATTGAGTCATATCTGGAAACCTTTCCCCAAATTCATCAATGTTTGGGCCTCTCAAAGGATTTAATCCTCCCATAGTTATTAATGAAATGTGGTCCTTTATCAGCATCACATCTCCTGGTAAAAATTCTGGATTAATCGCACCTGCTGCATTGGTAATAATCAGAATTTTAATTCCAAGCCGAATCATCACTCTAACCGGGAAACCAATAATGGGCATTGAATACCCTTCATAATAATGCGCACGACCTTGCATTACTAACACAGTTTTATTTTCAAATTCGCCAATTACAAGGCAACCTTTATGCCCCTGAATAGTTGCTACTGGCCAATGTGGAATATCTTTGTATGAGATTACATCCGCTTCCTTGATAGATTCAGCCAAATCACCCAAGCCTGAACCGAGAATCATCGCTATTTGCGGACGTTGATTCGTTTTCTGATGAATTGCAGCAACTGCTTCATCAATCATAGTCAAAGTAATTACTTCAGACATAAAAACCTCATACTGGAAAAAATTAAGCGTGATGCTCTAATGTAATTATATTAAAACACATTTTATAGTGAAATGCACAATGGCACCACTTGCTAAATTTGATAAATAGATGTGAAGTTGTGAATTTTGATATTTAATTATTTAATGAAAAACAAATATTTACCGAAAAAACATTCAAAAGTTATTTGACTGGTCTGGTTTGTATACAGAAAATCAATAACTATAATAAATTACGATTCCTCCGGAGATTCACTCAATGTATGTAACAATTCTTTTAGTTCATCAGGTAGTTCCGCTGTGAACTCACGTGGTTGATCCTCCCCTGGTAGAACGATGCGGATAGAATGAGCATGCAGGAAGTACCTGTTAATTGGTAAAGATGGTGTCTTGCGACCATACAATTGGTCACCCACCACTGGGCATTGAATTGAAGCTAAATGCACCCGAATCTGATGTGTACGTCCAGTTAGTGGTCGAACTTTTAGATATGCATGTTCCTTATACCTCTTCAATGTAAAATATTCTGTAACAGCATCACGACCTTTCCCAGGTGATGCAATTGCCATGCGTTTGCGATGGTAAGGATCGCGGAATATTGGAGCCTGAATCCTACCTGTGGGGGTTGGAGGATGGCCATCTACAAGTGCCAGATATACTTTTTCCAACTTACGGTCAGCAAATTGACGTTGCAACCATAATTGACTTGCACTATCTTTTGCCACCAAGATTAACCCAGATGTATCTTTGTCCAACCTATGAACAATGCCTGGTTTGTGGATTTCAGTCCAACTATCTGAGACGATGATATGCGATAGCAAAGCATTTACTAAAGTATGTGAGTTATGACCGACTGATGGGTGTACTACCAAACCTGCTGGTTTGTCCACAACAATAACATGGTCATTTTCGAAAATTATATTTACAGGGATTGTTTCAGGTTGTAGATGGACCTCCTGGACTGGTGGAATCAAGATGGATACCTTGTCTCCTTTGGTCAATGAATAACCAGTCTTCACTGTAACCTTTTGATTGACAGATACAAAACCTCCACGGATTAACACCTGAATTCTAGAGCGTGTGATTCGGTCTAAACAGGAAACCAAAAAACAATCCAATCGTTCAGTTGAAGAGGATGTGTATACAAACTGATAGATTTCCCCATTTAATTTAGTCATAAATTAATAATTACTCAAATATGGTGATTAAATAAGTTACTTATCCATCGAGTAATTTGCTTTCCTTTCCACGAATCTCATTCCACCATACACCCAATATCATTAATCCTGCACCCACTGTAATACTCATATCAGCAATATTAAAAACCGGGAAATTACCTATCGAAATAAAATCAGTGACATGACCTATGGTTAGACGATCTATCAAATTTCCAACTGCACCACCAAATTGCATACCCAAGGCAATACGTAGAATCCAATCTTTTCCTGTAAACTTTGGGTAATAATACAAAATTGCGACTGCCACAACAATCGCCAAGACTGTTAGAAACATTCCCTGACCTTGAAACATCCCAAAGGCAATACCGGTGTTATACCAATGCACTATGCGTGCGTATGGAGTTAACCATGTCCATGGAGACCAAAGTTCTCCAAAAGCTAAATTTTGAGTGACAAGATTTTTAGTAACCCTATCAGAGATGATGACACTACCTGAAATAGGAAATAGCCACAAATAGCTTTTTAAGATCTTATTCAATTGATTACTCCAATGCAAATCAATTTATTTAAAATTATTGTTAATTCTCTAAACCCTTTTCTTTTCCGACCTTGCTGATCCAAATTGTGACTTGTTCGCCATCAAATTCACTGGTTGCATCAGGTAGAACATCTGGAGATACTCCTGTAGAAAGAGAAAGGGCTAATGTTTCATTTTTGATATATTCCTCAAATGACTTAATGGCTCTACTCAATTTTTCTGAACATGCATAGGATAATTTAATCCTATCGGCGATATCCAAACCAGCCATTTTGCGCGCTTCCTGAACATTGCGCACAAATTCACGCGCCAATCCTTCATACTCCAGTTCCTGAGAAATCTCAGTTATAAGCGCAGCAACCGTAGCACCTTCTGTTGCAACCGTAAATCCCGATTTGGCTTGGATTCTCACCTCGACCTCGCTGGGAAGAATTTCAATATTTTTATCTTTTACTTGAATGGTGAGGTTTTCACCCGCCAATAATTTCATAGCGGATGTTTCTCTAGGCAACGATAGAATTTCCTCACGAATCAAAGGGAAGAGATCTTTATACTTTTGTCCTAGTTGTTTAGGTAACGGAATTAATTCATATGATACCGCTTCATTGATGGCACTTAAACTGCGGACTTCTTTCACATTAAGTTCATCCTTTAACAAATCAGCATATTGAAATATCAGTTCCTGATTATCCTGGCTACCAACTAAAAAAGCGGCTTCAGGTAATGGTTGACGAACCTTTATTTGAGCTTTATTACGTGCTGCGTGACCCAATGAAACCAACCTCATAATTAGATCCATCTCTTGCATTAACTTTTCGTCTATTACTTTTGAATCATAAGTTGGCCATTCTGACAAATGAACTGAGATAGGTGATAAAGAATCCACAGAAAGAACTAGATTTTGGTATAACTCCTCTGCAATAAAGGGCATTGTGGGAGCTAGTAATTTGCTCAACGTGACTAATGCTTCATAAAGTGTCTGGTAAGCAGCTTGTTTATCTTGATCAGACTCACTTTTCCAAAAACGTCGACGCGAACGACGCAGATACCAATTTGAAAGCTTATCTACAAACACCTCAATTGGACGAGTTGCACCAATTACATCATATTGTTCAAACGCTTGTGTGACCTTCTTAATCAATGAATGTAATTCTGAACGCAGCCACCGATCAAGTTGACTATATTGCGTTTCGGAATCCGTTTGCGGTTGCCATCTATCTAAGTTTGCGTATGTGACAAAAAATGTATAAGTATTCCATAAGGTAAGTGTAAAATTACGAACAATTTCTGATACTAGATCAGCTGACCATCTTCTTTCCTGCCCAACTGGGCTTGCAGTATACAAGTACCAGCGAATAGCATCTGCCCCATATTTATTGATCACATCCCATGGGTTTACCACATTACCTTTAGATTTAGACATCTTCTGACCTTCGGCATCCAAAATTAAACCCAGACAGATTACATTACGAAAACATACGCTATCAAACAATAAAGCTGATATGGCATGTAACGAGTAAAACCATCCACGTGTCTGGTCGACTGCTTCGCAGATGAAATCCGCTGGAAATTGCTGTTTAAATTTTTCCTCATTTTCAAAGGGGTAATGCCATTGACCCACAGGCATTGAACCTGAATCAAACCAAACATCTATTAATTCAGGTACACGAGTCATTGATCCCTTACATTGTGGGCATTTAAATTTAATTTCATCCACAAAAGGTCGATGCAGGTTTAGATGGGTTAAATCCTGATTAGCAAATTCAGAAAGTTCCTTAATGGAACCTACACATAATTGATGGCCACATGTATTACATTCCCAAACTGGTAGAGGCGTCCCCCAATATCGCTCACGACCCAGAGCCCAATCCTTATTATTTTGGAGCCAATCCCCAAAACGCCCCTGCTTTATATGCTCAGGATACCAATTAATCTGATTATTTAACTCAACTAATCTATCTTTAAACTGATTGGTGCGGATATACCAGGTTTTTCGGGCGTAATAGAGTAGCGGGGTGCTACAACGCCAACAGAATGGATAGGTATGTGTATATGTTCCCGAAAAGAAAATTAGTCCGCGTGCCTTAAGATGGTCGATAATTAGTGGATCAGCGTCCTTAACAAACCTACCAGCCCAAGGATCTACTTCTGAAATAAAATTTCCGTTTGGTGCTACAGTCATTAATATCGGTAAATCATTTTCTCTTGCGGCTTCCATATCATCTTCCCCGAAGGCAGGCGCAATATGTACCAACCCTGTTCCTTCCTCAACAGTAACAAAGTCACCTAGAATGACATAATGTGCAGGCTTTTCAACTGGCAAAAATGAAAATAAAGGCTGATATCTTTTGCCTTTAAGATTTTTACCTTTGAAACGATCGATTATCTTAATGGTTTGGCCCTTAAAAACATCTTCAATTAATATTTCTGCTAATATTAATTTTTCTTTTCCAGCCTCTGTTTCATTTTTAAATTCATGTTCAACTAATACATAATCCACATCTTCGCCTGCGGCTACTGCTACATTACCTGGTAATGTCCACGGTGTTGTTGTCCAGATAAGTAACGAAGTATCTGGTTCATCAACCAACGGCATTCGCACATAAATCGAGGGGTCAGTGGTTTCTTCATATCCAAGCGCGACTTCATGATCGGAGAGAGGTGTACCACAACGAGGGCAATACGGAACAACCTTAAATCCTTGATAAAGCAACTCTTTGTCCCAAAAATTTTTTAAAATCCACCAAACCGATTCAATATAGGGATTTGTGTAGGTAATATATGCATCTTGCAGGTTAACCCAAAAACCAATTCGATCAGTTAATTTTTCCCACTCCTGGATGTAGGTAAATGCAGATTGTCGACACAATTCATTAAACTCCGCTATTCCATATTCTTCAATTTGTTGTTTATTGGAAAAGCCAAGTTTCTTTTCTACCTCAATTTCCACAGGAAGGCCATGAGTATCCCAACCACCACGACGATCCACATGGAAACCACGCATGGTTTTATAACGTGGAAACATATCTTTAAAAACACGTGCAAGTACATGGTGAGCTCCCGGTAAACCATTTGCTGTCGGTGGACCTTCATAGAAAACATACTCTGGCTGTCCTTCACGTATTTTCATTGACAATTGAAAAATATCCGATTTCTTCCAGAAATCTAAAATCGCATTTTCCATTGAAATCAAATCAATTTTCGATGTGACTGGTTTAAACATCTGACCTCCGATATAAAAAACCCGTCCTTTCAGGGACGGGCTATCACCCGCGGTACCACCCTGGTTCTTACCTAATGGCAAGCACTCAGATTATGTAATGATAGAAAATTTATCATTCTTTACTCAAATAACGGTGAGTAAACCGGCGCACTTAGTGGCAAAAGAATGCGTTCAGATTGCAGCTCCGGAAGGATTTTCAGCTCAGTTAGCTGCCCCTTATTCCATCCATCTCGGGTTCACTATCAGCATTGCTGAACTTACTCGTTTCCATCATCGCTTTCTTCTTTAAATTTTATCATATCCAAATAATTGTATAAATTTAGGTAATCACAATAAAAAATTTAACAATTTCATAGTATTATTTGTTTGATTTGAAAATATCAGTCGGATCGATAGAATCCGAAGTGATTAGCATTTAAAAAACAAATTAACATTCACAATTAATCCCAAAAATGAATGGGCGCTTCGCCATAGTGAAATAAAGCTCGAATTATTTCGGTTTCAGGATAATTGTGGTTCGACGATTAGGTTCTACACCAACACTTTCTGTAGTTACAAAGGGGTGATATCGTAATTCTAAATGAATGATACGCCGTTCGTTCGCTGGCATCGGTTCCAAAACTTGTTTGCGACCGGTCTGAACGACCTGATCAGCCAGGCGTCGTGCCAATTGTCGCAATTGCCTTTCGCGGCGGAAGCGATATCCCTGAACATCAATCATTAAAGGCAGCCATCTGCCCATTTTTTCATTGAGCATCAAACTTACAATATATTGGAGCGCATTAAGGGTTTCAGATCTTCTACCGATTAAAATGCTTAAATCCCTGCCTGTGATTTCAATGAGAAGCATGGGATTATCCTTTTCATCCTCAGGTTGCATTACACGGCCAGTTATTTGAGCCTCAACTTTCATTTTACTGATTAATTCTTTAACAATGGATATGGCAGCTTCTTTGGCGTGTTCTAATTCGTCCATATCTTCGGGTTGTGTTGCAGGGTATTGAACTGGTCCCTTCTCTTCATAAATGTAATTTTTTTCTTCAAGATTCTCAGAATTCATCACCTTCTTTACACTCAATCGAACCCTAACCTGACGAGAGCCAATTCCTAAAAAACCTTGTTGTCCTTCATCCAAAACTTCAATATCGACATCCTCCCGAGAAAGTTTTAATTGAATTAATCCCTTTTCAATAGCTTCTTCAACAGTGGGAGCGATCATTTCTATTGTCGTCAATTCTTTCATACCATCCTCATCTTTGAAACGACATTTATCTTTATGTTATTTTTTATTCTTATTGTTTTTAACAGATTCGGTTTTAACTACCCTTTGTTTTTTCTCAACCATTGTCTGCGATTTACCAGTAGGTATTATTGAGCGTAAGTTGATCCGACCAAGCAATGCATATTGAATGACACCAATGATGTTTGACACAAAAAAATACAGGGCGAGTCCAGAAGCAAACGAAAAAGCAAACCAACCCATCAATAAGGGCATGTAGATATTCATCATCCCAGACATCTGTCGTGATTGAGGATCTGAGGTGGGTGGGCTCATTAATTTTGATTGAAAATAGCTGGTTACTACCACAAGAATGGCTAAAACTGGTATTCCAAACGGCACACCAGAGAATTCAAGACCAGGAATATATAAACGTTCTGGTTTACCTAGGTCCATCCATAAGAAATGGCTATTGAGAGGAATGAGCGAAATAGGATCTTTGAGCCATGGGATGAATGAAAAGGTATTCACTAACCAAGGTGAAATCCGCGAAACGAGATTAATCAATTGTAATGGTGCATTTCCCATGGTTTGAATAATACTCTGATAGAGACCAATGATGATTGGCAATTGAATTAATGTGGGAAGACATGAAGCGAATGGGCTGACACCTCTCTGCTTATAAAGCCGCATTTGCTCCTCAGCAAGTTTATTTTTGTCATTTTTATATTTTTTCTGAATTTCCAACCATTCTTTGTCATTTTGTAGATCTGACAAAGCTTTGGAACTTTTTATTTGCTTTGCAGTTAAGGGATGAGTAATTAATTTAATGAGAATTGTGAATAAGATAATCGCGAGACCGAAATTTCGTCCGATTAGATTATAAATGAACAACAAGATATTAATTGATGGGGTAATGAATAGAGTATCCCACATAATAGACTCCTTTAATTTTCAACGGGGTTAAATTTCCACAAGAGATTATTAGGGTTAGCTGTATTAAATGTAGTGAGCAAAAATTCTTTACCCACTGCAGCCAAGATAATACGTCCTTCAACCAGTTTGGGTAAGGTGTATGTGGATTCAGTTATTTGAGTAGATTGTACAATATCCTCACGATTTGAGAAGGTAAAGTACTTTCCATCCGTAGTAATAAAAGCAGCTCCTTGCCCTACGGCCAAACCTCCTGCAATTATTGGTGAACCAGCTTCAAATGGTGTAGCCCATACTTCTGTTCCATCCTTCGCATTTAATGCATATACTTTACCACCTTGATCTGCCGCATATAACGTATCTGCTACCAACCAAGGAGAAGCCCAGAAACCACCTAATGAACCTTCTTTAGGATAACTCCAAATAACCATACCTCTCTGTGAATCAATGGAATATATCTTCCCTCCTAAAGTAACAACATAAATTGAGCCATCCTCAGAAAGAACCGGGTCTGCAAAAATCGCCGACCCCAGGTCTAAACTCCATATCGGTTTTTGAATTCCAAAACGTAAACCTTTCTCATCAGCGCTGATCTCATCTTGGGTATATTTCAACTTCAAAGCATAAAGATGGTGATCCATTGACGAAAAATATAGAAAATTCCCATCTGTAATTGGTTTTGACCAATTGGCATTTTGAGCACGAAATTTCCATAGCAATTTTCCATCTGTGTTCAGAGCATAAAGGAATCCATCACCATTTGGAGCATAAACAATTTCGTCATGTATTAATGCGCCTGCCACATATTTATCCTTTGCTTCAGTGAAAATCCATAGTGGCAACCCATTATTGCTATTTACTGCATGCAGATCCTTCTTATAATCACCCACCACCAGAAGATCACCCTCTACTGCGGGAGGTGCAAAAAAAACCAGGTCTCTCTCTTTTTGCTGTGGGTACTGCCATGCGAGAGTGCCATCGGTTGTCTTGACAGCATAGAGGTAATTTCCAAATGCCACATAAGCAAGGCTACCAGTCACATTTAGTCCCGGCCATGAGGTAGCAATATTTACTGTAGTGCAACCACCCAAAATTATCGACAGCAAAACTATTACCATTATAAAAATATATTTATTCTTCATAAACAGATCTCTTATTTCCTTTCATTAAAAAATTCAAGGCACTGGATCATATCCGCCCGGATTAAAAGGATTACAACGTAAAATACGCCAGATGGTCATACCCAGACCTTTGAAAAAACCATATTTGTAAATTGCCTGATAACCATAATGAGAACATGTTGGATAGAATCTACAGGTATTAGCAGGAAGTGCAGGAGAAATGACCTTTTGATAAATTGTAATTAATAGAAGCAATATCCATTGTGGAAAATTACTGACGGATAATTTAATTTCTTTTATGTTAGGTTCAAGCGTCTGATTATTCTTTAGAAGCATTTGTTTTCACCGCTACAACTATACCTGCATCCTTGACCAATTGTTGAATTGCAAGATGCAATTCCATAAATTTGCAGGTAAGTGCATGTTTTCGTGCCAGAAAGATTAAATCCCATCCTGCAATGATCGTAGGCCAAACCATTCGAATACATGCGAATATCCGTCTTTTCACACGATTGCGCTCAACAGCATTGCCTATGGATCTCCCAGTAATCACTGCAACACGCGAGATTCTCAATGAATTTGGTGCCACAACCATTACGACTAGAGGATGCGGATAAGTCTTCCCCGTTAGTCGTATCTGCTGAAAGTCTTTGCGATTGGATAATCGAAATTTTCGTTCCACCCATGTTCTCTTTTTTTCTACTACTCACTGTATAAATGAATAATTACCAACGAACATGTTTTACATGATTATTCTTAGCAATGGTCAATCTAAACCGACCTTTCAAGCGGCGGTTTTTTAGAACACGCCTACCATCGGAGGTTGACATCCTCTGTCGGAAGCCGTGAACACGCGCACGATGTCTTACTCTTGGTTGATACACCCTTTTTGGCATTCACTACCTCATTTTTGGAGAATAAACTGCGAAATTATACCATAAGGGGTAGATTTCGATACTTATTCGACAAATACATAATTTTTCTTCCCTCAATTAATCTCAAAACCTCACTCTTGTATTACTCCGAGCAGATAATTATTCAAGTAATTCTGCAATCGAACTTTGGAAAATTGATTCCAGATATTTTTATCTGATATACAACGAACACGCAAATAATTCTCAGTTAGCCCTTCACATTGAAAAATTCCATTCTTATCAGGGATACATTTTTCCCAAAGCACAGTCAAATTTTTGTTGATAAATTTATCGCGATATTCTTTTTCACTCTCTGCAAGTTTTTGACGCACCAAACGACTGCGATTTTTTGCTTCCGGTATAGGAATGCGAGGTTCCATTTCAGCTGCCAAAGTTCCAGGGCGGGGAGAGAAAACAAACACATGTCCTCTAGCAAAACGAATTTGTTCTACAAAATTAACCGTCTGTAAAAAATCAGCCTCTGTTTCGCCTGGAAACCCTACAAGAATATCTGTGGTTATAGCAATATCAGGATTTACTTGGCGAAGCGAATTAACTATCTCGGCAAATTTCTCTGGGGGGAAATTACGCGCCATCCGTTTTAGCACAACAGGTGATCCAGATTGCAATGGAAGATGCAAGTGGGGACAAAAACGATTATCTTCTAAGAGTTCTCTGAAATCATTTGTGATTTCCCAAGGTTCCAAAGAAGACAAACGCACACGATTGATTTCCGTATCTCGCAATATTTTCCGAATTAGGTAGGATATGGATAAGGGCGGATTCATATCTTTCCCCCAACCACCCAATTGAGCACCAGTCAGGACCACTTCCTTCGCTCCCCTCTCTATTGCACAACGGATGTCTTTAATCACTTCCTCTTCTGGTTGACTGCGGCTTTTCCCTCTAGCAATGCGGGTAATACAATAGGTGCAATGATAGTTGCACCCATCTTGAATTTTTATGAAAGACCGAGTACGTAGACCTATAAATGGAGAATAGGTTTTTAAATGATTTGCATTTTGTGTCAATTGATATTTGTCTAATATTTTCCTTACCAAATCTTTTTTGTCACTATTGATAAAAAGTTCAGTGATAGGCAGTTGTTTGGCATCTGATGGAAACAGGGTCGCCCAGCAACCCGTAACAAATATCGCTTCCACACCGGCACGGGCTAACTGACGAATGTGCTGACGTGAATCTGAACTGGCAGCAGCAGTGACTGCACAGGTATTCAGGACAGAAATATCAGCACTGTGAGGATCGTTAACCACCTCACAACCGGCCTGCTGAAATTGCCAAGCGATTTTTTCAATCTCACTTTGATTGAGACGGCACCCTACAAAATCGAGAAAGATTTTCATTTATCTATTGTAGCGAAACCACAAAATTATCAAATAATATAGCTACACCAGGAGACTCAAAAGACCCGGCAATCAAACCAACCTGGCCGGAACTAAAATCCTCATCTACAGCCTGTGCAATTGGATGACCATTTACATACATACTTAGTAATGACCCCTTACAATCCGCTCGCAATTGATTTGTGCTATCCATTTTTAATATCAGGGGGCTGAATTGCATACTTGAGCCATTAAGCATTTGATATTGATGATCTTTGACCTTAACTAATCCAAAGTAACCATCAGAAGAATACAAGAATGCATAATAATTTCCCTCATTTTGAAAACGGCATACAATACCAAAATCATTATTATCAGGACCAACTAATTTTTTTGCTTGGACCTCTACCATGGTTTCTGAGAAAATTCCAACTGGTGTGGAAATATAATCATAATTCGGTGAATTTACTATAAACACAAGTCCGCCCTGAAAATAACTCACCGCAGATCCCTGTTTATTAACCCAGGTGTTCCAACCATGCTTTTGGCGACTGAAATCATCAACTATGCTTTGGTTTTTCAAAGACGGGTATAAAGGATTGCATGAACTTAAGCTAGTAAACAAAAAAATGATGACAATTAAGATGACAAGATTTTTTGTAAGGGAGAAAATTGTCTTTATCATTTTAAAACGTGAATTATACATAAATGCTCTTGAATGATTTATTTGTAAACTTGACATGAAATTTAATCGATGATAATCTATAATAGTCGATGGCAGGATAACTATTTTAAGGTGAAATAAATGCAATTGAAATGGTTTTCCTGCTAAAAATTTTTATTTATAAGATGGAGTAATAGTATGGCAGAACGTTATCAAGGAACCATTAAATGGTTCAGCCCTTCCAAGGGTTATGGTTTTATTGGCCGGGAAGATGGTGAGGATGTTTTTGTACACTTTTCCGCTATTCAGATGGAAGGGTATAAAACTCTGAAACAAGGCCAAGTTGTGGAATTTTCTATCGAAGAAGGTCCTAAGGGTTTACAAGCAGCAGAGGTTACTATTGTCACATAAATAAAATTATTCGCACCAACCACAGAGCCGCAAATGCGGCTCTGTTTGTTTTAATCCACAACCAACCCGAAACGATCAATAGTTATCTTAATATATTCTTGCAGGGTAAACTGCCAACCCCTCAAGGATAAAAACCAGTTTCTTGATGTATACCAGCTGTTTGGTACCGCATGAATGAATAATTGAATATTTGTATCAGCAAATTCTTTCTTAAAAATATTAAATGCTCTTCGAGAATGGTAAGGATCAGTAACAATAATTGCAGAGGTCATCTGATGGGTTAACATAAGGTTTTTTACGGCAATTGCCTCCTCACGCGTGCTGCTTACCACTTTTTCGGTGATGAGAATATTTCCGCTCGGAACTCCATTGGCAAGTAAGAGAATACGCATATCAAAACTATGCATATAGGAATATCCCTCTACCATCCCTCCTGTTTCGGTAAGGATGATTTGCCGGGCATAATTCTCATTATATAAACGTAATCCCTCTTTCATGCGGGTCTCATCGCCACCACTAAGGATGATGATAGCGTTAGCTGCTTGTAAATCGCTGGTAACAATCAAATAAGCACCCATCGCCCTTAATCCGATGTATGTCGCAAATACTATTAGTATTGCAATGATGAACAGACCAAATGTACCTAACGACCTACAACAACCTTTGGAATTGTATTTACTTATATTTATATTTTTGTTCATAAGTTTAGGTGCCAATTTTACTAAAATATCCAATATCTGAAATTATGATTAACTTTAGGTATGACAAGTCTAGTATTAACCTTACGCCTTCGATAGAAAAATAAGGATGAAAATAATATCTATATGAGATTTAGGTGAATTTCGATTCTCAAGAGAAAATTGGAAATAATAGTTACCTCATTTATTAAAGTAAATACACCTCTGGAATTTATAAACTATAATCCTTTATGGTTCTTTTATCAGAATGGATTCATTTTGATATGAAAGTTCTTATTTAGCAAATAATTGCCTATCTAATAAAATAAATCAATATAATCACAGCCGTATCATTTACGATTCACTGGTATACTGATTTTGAGAAATTATCATCCTCTTCCCTATGTTTCAAAAAGATAACCAGGACTCTTTTCCTCAAATTCAAATATCAACTCCTCAGAATTGGATAGAGTACGTCCTATTAGATAGTGGAGATGGGTTAAAGCTGGAAAAATTCGGAAATTATGCACTCATTCGACCTGAGCCCGAAGCCATATGGAAACCGACGCTAAAGGACGAATGGCATTATGCACACGCCATCTTTCATCCAGGCAAAGGTGAAGAGAGTGGCATATGGCAATATCAGCAACCCATCCCTCATCAATGGCAATTGCAATATGGTCAACTAAAATTTCTAGTTAAACTTTCAACCTCTCGTCATTTGGGCGTGTTTCCAGAACAAGCCGCGCAATGGGATTGGATTGAAAAGCAAATTCAAGATTCAAGCCGCTTGTTAAAAGTACTGAATCTATTTGGATATACCGGTATTGCCACCCTTGCTGCCGCTCGTGCAGGTGCAATGGTTACTCATGTAGATGCATCCCCCAGAGCCATTGCCTGGGCGCGTGAAAACCAGGCATTAAATCAACTAGAGGAAAAACCTATCCGTTGGATCAACGATGATGCACTGAAATTTATTCGTCGTGAGTATCGTCGTGGCAACCGATATGACGGAATCATCCTTGACCCCCCAAAATTTGGTCGTGGCCCCAAAGGTGAGATATGGCAATTTTACAAGTGGATACCTTCTCTTCTTGAAGCCTGCCAACAGGTGCTCAGTTCAGACCCACAATTTGTTTTACTCACCACCTATGCGGTGGCATCATCAGCACTTACTTTGTATGAGGCAATACAATCCATCACACAACCCTGGCATGGAATCATTCAGGCGGGTGAATTAGCTCTCAAAGAGAAATTTACAAGTCGACTCATCTCTCGAGCCATTTATGCCAGCTGGAGCAAGTCATAATTATTGAGAGACACCATCTTGAATACACCACAATCCATTCCTTCAAAGCAAATTCAATCAGATGTTTTATCGCTAAAAACCAAAATTTTCTACTCGTTAGGAAATTGGGGAAACACAACTACTACCACTATTTTCGGTTTTTTCTTTTCATTCTTTCTCACTGATATTGCACACCTTAAGCCAATTTTTGTGTTCCCGATATTATTAATCGGTGGTGTGTGGGACGCAATCAACGATCCCCTGGTCGGTGTTCTAATTGATAGAGTGCGTACAAAATGGGGTCGACGTAGACCATTTTTCCTGTTTGGAGCGCTACCTTATGCACTTTTCTTCGCTATGTTATGGTGGGTACCACCTTGGAATGATCCGATTCTCCTAGCAATTTATTATGCTGTTGCCTATATCTTATATGACACCGCTTTTACTTTTGTAGCAGTACCTTATAGTGCATTGATACCAGAACTTACCGAAGACTATGATGAACGCACCAATTTAAATGGGTACAGCCAGGCAGTTAGCATTGCGGGTGGGTTAATCGCTGCAGTTGCTGTGCCTTTGCTTTTGGAAATATTCCCAGACAAGAAATCAGGCATATTGGCAGCTGGAACCATATTCGCAATATTAGCCTTCATACCTTATATCGTTCTTTTCTTTACCATTAAAGAAAGATTCTCTAACGCCAAGCCCATCAGTTTTAGAGTGATTCCAGCCTTGCGTTATACCTTGAAAAATAAATCATTTCTCTATGCTTCTGGGATCTTTCTCACCGCTTGGGCAGCAGTGAACCTAGTAGGTACTGAATTGTTGTATTACCTGAAATATCTTATGAATATGGAGGGGGATTTTGATATGATTCTTGGGTTATTAATGGCATCTGGATTAATTTGTACTCCCTTTGTTGTTTGGCTTTGTAACAAATTAGGTAAACAGAAAGCTTATGTGGTTAGTATGTGCTGGTGGGTGGTAATACTTTTCTTGCTTACCATCTTACCTTCCGGATTACGTTTAATATTATTTTATTTAGCTATCTCAGCCGGCTTGGGAATTGCTGCAGCTCATGTCATCCCTTCTGCAATCATTCCTGATGTTATAGAGGCTGATGAATTGACAACAGGATACCGTCGTGAAGCAACATTTTATGGCATCATTGTTTTTTTACAAAAAGTTGGCACTGCTATTATGTTAGCCTTTGCCCAATTTATTCTTGCACAAACAGGATATATTCCTGATGCTGTTCAAAATCATGAGACCATAATGGCTATACGCATTATTGTTGGTGTATTACCTGCCTCTTTGATTCTTATCTCAATCTATTTAGCTTGGAAATTTCCCATCAACCGAGTGAAACACATGCAAATGCGTGCTGAACTGACTAGACGACGCGCTCAACTGGAGGAACCATGAACTATTTAAATACTTTTTCCATTGTTGCTCGCGACCCAAACACCGGTCATCTAGGGGTTGCAGTCCAGAGCCATTGGTTTGGCGTGGGAGCACTATGCCCATGGGTAGAAGCAGGCATTGGTGCCATCGCTACCCAATCCATGGTGGAGCTAAGTTATGGTCCTTGTGGGCTAGACCTGCTACGCGAAGGCAAAACTGCTCAAGAGGCTCTTGATGAATTGCTATCACGAGATGAAAATCGAGAGCTGCGCCAAGTTGCCATTGTCGATTCACTTGGGAATGTGGCTGCTCATACAGGAGAACGATGTATTGATGAAGCAGGACATATTACAGGGAATCAATATTCTGTTCAAGCCAACATGATGAAGAATGCTACTATTTGGCCAGCCATGGCAAAAACATTTGAAAAAAAGTCTGGGAATTTAGCAGAGAGAATGTTGGCTGCCCTAAATGCTGCTCAAACCGCTGGTGGAGATATACGCGGCAAACAAAGTGCTGCTATGCTGGTTGCTGATGGTGAAAAAAGCAAGAAACCCTGGGAGCATATAATTTTTAATCTCCGTGTGGATGACCATCCTGAACCTCTCATCGAATTAGAACGATTAATTAAAATACAACGCGCATATAAGTTGATGAATAAGGGTGATGAATTATTAAGTAAACAAAAAATTGAAGCAGCCATGCAACACTACAGCGCTGCTGAACAATATGCTCCGCAAATATCAGAAATTCCTTTTTGGCAGGCAGTTACATTAGCAGATATGGGTCAGATGGAAAAAGCTTTACCCATCTTTGCTCGTGTTTTTAAACACAATCCAGATTGGGCAGAACTTGTCCAGCGACTACCCAAAGCAGGCTTATTGCGTAATGACCCTGATATGATGAAAAGAATCCTTGAGGTGATGAAAAATGAATAAATTTCAAGTTCTCAAAAACCAAAAGATAAAACTCTCAAATATTAATGCGAACGATTGCGGCAAATGGGAGGGTAAAAAGAAGCAGGCAAAAGAACGATTTAATAATTTAGTCAAAAAACTCGATTTACTTCAAGAACAATTATATGCTGAACATAAACACAAGGTACTTTTAGTGCTTCAAGCCATGGACACTGGCGGCAAAGATGGCACCATTAGGGCTGTATTTGAAGGTGTCAATCCACAAGGTGTCCGGGTGGTCAATTTTAAAGTTCCTAGCCAGGTTGAATTGGACCATGATTACCTGTGGCGCATTCATAAAGAGGTACCCGGCAAAGGTGAGATTGTCATTTTTAATCGATCCCATTACGAGGATGTATTAGTTGTACGTGTCCACGAACTTGTTCCCCAAAAAATATGGGAAAAGCGTTATCAACAAATCGTTGATTTTGAACGTTTGTTACACGATGAAGGGACGATTATCTTAAAATTTTATTTACACATTGACCGTGAAGAACAAAAAAAAAGGTTCTTGGAGCGATTGGAAAATCCCCGCAAACAGTGGAAGTTCAACCCAAAGGATATTGCCGAGAGACAGCAGTGGGACCAATATATGCGGGCGTATGAAGATGCGATTAATAAAACTAGCACAGATTTTGCCCCTTGGTTCATCATCCCTGCAAATTACAATTGGTATCGTAACCTGATGGTTACAGAAATTATTGTAGAGAAATTAGAAGCACTAAAACTGAAATATCCCCTTTTTGAGGGAGATAGCGAAGAATTTCGAAAACAAATCCAAACATCATAAAAAAGCCCTGGAATCTCCAGGGCTTGATGGTTAGTTATTTTTCGCTCCTTGCTGAATCCAGAGATAAATCAATTGTAATAAATCATCGCTCAATTTTCCGGAAGGCGGCATAATTGGACCACCCTGTCCATTCAACCTCTTCCATAACAGGCTCTCCTCTGGCTTGCCTGCCACCACAACTTTCATCACTCCCTCGTAGGATTCAAGAGATAAACCTCCACTGGTGCCATGGCAGGAAGCTGCAAACTCCTGAAAAATTGGTAAAACATCTTGGCTAAAGCTGACCTCATCCTGTACCTGGACTGGAGTATCTTCAGCCACCACTTCAGATTCTGAAGGGGTTTCTTTAGCTGGTTGTGAGCCACAACCAATCAACACTGTCATAATAAATAATAAACCTATTACTGTATTGAACTTACTTTTCATTGAGTCTCCTCTATTAATCTACTGATTTTCATTCAATTCTAATATATGTATGGTTTTCCAGCAAAACCACCCGACCAATTATTTTTGCTGATTCTACTCCCTTCTCACGAAGCCGGTTGACCATATCTGCTGCATGCACCTGAGGAAGACTGATCAATAAACCACCCGAGGTTTGCGCATCATTTAAGATCAGGCGCTGATTGGGTGTAATCTTTTCAGTGTATTGCACAAAATCTTTTGTGTAATTCGAATTATTTTTTGTTCCACCAGGAACAATGCCCGCTACCACCTGTTCTAACACACCTGATAAAACTGGCACGCTATCTGCCTGAATCACAGCAGATGTACCAGAACTGCGCATCATACCTAAGAGATGACCTAATAGTCCAAAACCGGTAACATCCGTGCAGGCATGAACCTCAAATTTATCCATAACATCAGCAGCATCACGGTTTAGAGCAAGCATACATTGAACCGCAACACGAGAAACATCCTCGGGTAAAACACCTTGTTTTAACGCTGTTGAAAGAATTCCCGTACCAATGGGTTTAGTAAGGATCAACGCGTCACCTTCTTTTGCACCACGATTGGTGATCACCTTTTTAGGTTGGATGAGCCCAGTTACAGCCAAACCAAATTTGGGCTCTGTATCATCCACACTATGACCACCAATAATAGCGATGCCTGCTTCTCTAGCTTTATCAGATGCGCCTTGCATTATTTCATTCAATACTGATAGGGGTAAGCGGTTGCTGGGAAAACCAACTACACTCAAGGCAAATAATGGTTTCCCCCCCATCGCGTAGATATCACTTAAGGAATTAGCCGCCGAGATAGCACCAAACTGATAGGGATCATCCACAATAGGTGTGAAAAAATCTACTGTCTGGACAATAGCAGTTGAATCATTTATTAAATATACAGCTGCATCATCACCAGTCTCTATCCCTACCAGAACATAAGGATCTTCAGAAAGGGGTAGATCCTGCAAGACTTTTTCTAGCAATTGTGGTCTTAATTTACAAGCACAACCTAGCCCATAAGTGTATTCAGTCAGCCGAATTTTTTCACCCGATTTCTTTTGAGGGGTTAAGTTGGATCCAGGCAACAGTTTTTCCACCACACGTTGGATTTCATCCAGAGCAACATCAATCTCTTCAATTGTAGTGTTTCTACCAACGCTAAGGCGAATGGTACCCATGGCATACTCCACCGGAACCCCCATCGCCTGAATTACAGGCGAGATATCTACCCGGTCACTATGACAAGCTGCTCCAGCTGAGGCAGCTATATTACTTAACTCTGAGAGTATGGTATTAGCCTCTAGACCGCGGAAACTCACATTCAATGTATTGGGCAATCTCTGCTCAGGATGTCCATTAACACGAATGGTTGGGAATCTTTGCTGTAAACCTTCTTGCAGCTTGTCACGCATTTCACGCATACGTGCCTGATATTGCTCCAAATTGCGAGATATCAATTCGCAGGCTTTGCCCAGACCTACAATCCCTGAAACATTCTCGGTGCCCGCACGAAGATGCATTTCATGCTCCGCCCCATGGATCAGTTTTTCAAGATGCACACCCCGACGAACATATAATACCCCTATCCCCTTGGGTGCATATAGCTTATGACCCGCCAAGGAAAGCGCATCTACACCCAGCTCATTCACCCTCACAGCGATCTTCCCAACTGATTGAGCTGCATCTGTATGAAACAATACTCCAGATTGATGAGCAATCCGAGCCAACTCAGTGATTGGTTCAATCGTGCCAACTTCATTATTTGCATGCATAATCGATATTAATATGGTCTGTGGTGTGATGGCTTCTTTCAATTGGTCAATATCTACCATTCCGGTCTCATCCACGGGCAAATATGTGACCAGGAAACCCTGAGTTTCCAAATAATGCATCACTTCTAATACTGCCGGATGTTCTATGACAGATGTAATCAGATGATTACCCTTCTCACGATTCCCGAGTGTGATACCTTTGATTGCTAGGTTGTTCGCTTCAGAGCCCCCACTGGTAAAAATAATTTCATCCACCTCAGCCCCGAGTAGTTCTGCTACCTGTTTACGGGCATTCTCCACAGCCTGTTTCGCTTTGGCTCCAAAGACATGCATACTTGAGGGATTACCAAAATTTTCAGTGAAATAAGGTAGCATAGCTTTCACCACTTCCGCATCTAAAGGTGTAGTTGCGTTGTAATCTAAGTAAATGAGCTTTCTTAAAGTCATTCCTTAATAAACCTCCAATGTCTTGCGCTTCTTGGCTTCAACCTCAAACCAACGGAATAGAACATACCCCATCAATATAAGAATCACTCCGATAAGAATTTCTTCCAACATCATCCCTGAAATATCCTAAGGGCTCCCTCCCACAATGACAAAACGAGTTGTGGAAATAACGCGGGTAAGCAGCAGAATATTTGAAATCGTCTGCATCCAGCGTGGCAGTGTTGCCAGAACCAGATTGGCACCAGAAAAAATAAGTAAAAGAAAATAAACAGTGTTTTTACCAAACATGATATTGTGTGTGATCAGGCTCAAACAACCCATCGGTAATCCCAGACCAGCCGTGCTGAAGGTAGTGATTAAAATAATCACAAAAAGGGCGAGAGGGTTAGAACGTGAAAGATCCAGATGAAACAAGGTTATCCCCCACCCCAGTCCAATGCATACCCCAACATGCCATCGAAAATATGCAAAAATGTGCGACCAAAAAATAAAGTCATACGATTGGATGGCGTACCAAACAGGTAAGGTAGTGTGCCTATCCAACATTCACCGGTAATACTATTGCCGCTACTGAAGAGTAATGTTGTCCAAAGTACGGTCATACCAGAACCTACAGCAACAAAGATAGCATAATTAGCCACCTGATCCCTTAACATCCATAATGCCAGAAAGGCGATGATCAAGGGCTGCACAAACATACCAAACAGGATAAATGCGTCTGTCAGATTCTGCTTCATTTCCATTTCGAATGCTATCAGTATCACATTTAGACTTAAGCGTATCCTCTGCCTGATCATTCATGCCTCCCTACCAAACGCACATACGCATCCTCCAATGTTGGTTCACGTGAGGTGACTTTACCCACACGTATCCCATTCAGGGATGCGATTAAATCAGGGATGGCTTCTGGTCCTTTGGGTGTTTGCACCAGGATTTGCTGCCGCTGATTATAATTGTATAAGCTGACACTCTCCACAAATGGCAGGCTGCGCAATTTATCCAATGCCTCCTCCTGCACGCCAAAAACCTCCAGCTCCACCACCGAGAGATCTTTCACCAATTTCTTTAACTCGGCTGGTGAATCCAGGGCGATGATTTTACCATGATCGATAACAGCAATCCGCTGGCAAAGTACATCAGCCTCAAACATATAATGGGTAGTGAGCAGGATGGTTTTTTCTCAGACTGTAAATTGAGAATTACCTGACGCAACTTACGAGCACCAACCGGATCCAACCCGATGGTGGGTTCATCTAGGAAGAGCATCTGCGGGTCATGTAACACAGAACGGGCAATGTGTAGTCGTTGCTTCATGCCGCGCGAATAACCTTCTACTTTCTCCTGTCCACGGTTCTTTAAATTCACCAGCTCCAATAGAGAGTCAATGCGCTTGCGTGCCACGGACGGATCGACATAATACAGTGAGGCGAAATAACGCAGATTATCCACACCGCTCAAGCGCCAATATAACCCTCTCTCTCCTCCAAAAATAAATCCAATAGTGGATCGAATTTTTTCAGCATCACGAACGACATCCAATCCTAGAATGCGAGCATTGCCACTGGTGGGGATGAGGAAACTTGGTCAGCATTTTGACCGTTGTAGTTTTTCCTGCTCCGTTTGGACCAAGCAAACCGAACAGTTCCCCATCTTTAACTGCAAAGGAAATCCCATCGACGGTCACCACATTCTTCTTTTTGCGGCGGATGACCCCAATATGAGTCTGAAAAACACGCTTTAATTTTGAGACTTCAACGGCATTCATAAATCTCTATTCTATTGCATTTTTAATGATTTATTTGAATCATTATTCTTTTTGACTATAATATCTTTAATAGGATTTACAAGGAGGCGAAATGACAGGTACGCGTCTTGGCGAAGTTTCCCATTTTTATGACCGCATCAGTGTGGCAGTCATCACTTTAACTGATAGCGTCAAAGTGGGAGATAAAGTTCATTTCCTGGGTCATGGAGTGGACTTCGAACAAGAAGTCAGTTCTATGCAGATTGAACACGAAGCGATAGAATCCGCAAAAAAGGGCGACCAGGTAGCTATGAAGGTATTGAAACCGGTAAAACCTCACACTGCCGTGTTCAAAATCAGTGAGTAGGCCGCTGCGATAAATATTTAGGCAACAGTTAAAACTAGATACCTAAAACTTGGGGATAATCTTGCCTGCGGTCTGCATGTATTCTAGATAGTCATCTCCAAACTTGTCCAGCATCAGCTTTTCCTCATTAGGTACACGCACGAGATAGACCAAGACGAATAGGACTAATCCACTCCAGCCAACGATCCAGTTGTGCAGCAATAAGACCCCGGCAATGCCCCAAAGGATGTGGGCAGCATAGATGGGATGGCGGATGAATTTATAGATGCCGTTGGTCACCAATGGCTGCTCTTGCTGGATCTGCACCGTGGATGACCAGGCTCTACCCAGATCGCTATGCGCTTTGAAAAGCAGCACGATGGCCAGCAGAAAAAGGATGCTACCCATGACCCCGAGAGATGATGGGAGATGATAATTGGCGAAATCCAGGCTGCTACCAAAGATATAAAAGAAGGGCAGCACGCAGGCAGCCAGATACCACGCCACCATGAGCAAGCCCAACAACATGCCTTCGGTCTTAAACTTCTGACGCACGGATTTTCGGTCTTCCTTTTTCATGGTCTTGCTGACCAGTATCAATGAGGGAACACGCGCCAGGTAAGCAGCAACCATACAGACCAGATAGATCACCCCAAAGACTGTCTTTTCCATTATTCCTCCTCGTTATTACCATTTTATCCCTTCTGCTATCATATAAATCCTATAACTTGACTTAAATCCTAAGTGGTACGTTATTCACTTTATGATAAATTAAGCGTATGAGTAAAGACTTTCTTTATCTAATTGCAGCATTACTCAGTGCCATCCTGGTGGGGGCAACCTACTGGATATTGATCAGAAAGAAGGAGGGGTTCAAGGTAAAGATTGGCGAGGTCTTTATGTACTGGATTGCAGGCACTGCTGCGCTTGGCTATCTACTGCAAAAAATATTTACACGTTGAGGTCATATTTACATTTCATCTCTTTGCCATTTTATAGGTGACCACGTACCGGATGGATAAACCAGTGAATGTCCGACCTATCTCCATTATCTAATATAAGTTAACCCCCCTTTTTTAATGGAATCGCCTTGTGACCAAAAATCATCAACTGCCCCAAAACATACGGGACTAGGTTGCGGATCGCCAATTCCCCTTCAAAACTAATATTTTTGCGTGTATGCCATAACAGCAAAAAATAATTCAAACCCTAGAGCAATGTAAAGAACATAGGGGGGTAAAATACTCATCGTTGACCCTACATATCATGCAACAAGCCGCCCACAAAGCTATTGTTACTCCTGCCATAATTACAGCCATTCAGCAGGCATCCGGTCCGAAAGATACCTTCGAACAGCAGCAGTACCAATGCCACGTGTCATGGTTTTCCTGGACCATATTAAAGTATTTTAGGGAACCACAAGGGAGCCAGCAACGAGTCCATTATTTTCTCCTAGAAAATCCAACCATTGAATACCAGTATTTGCCATCTAAAATCAGTGATGATGGAACGAAAGTTGAACAACCAAATGTTCAGCATACCTATGAATTAGGTGAGAGGCAGGAAACCAAAGAAGAATTCCATCACCAGCTGATGGTTATAGCCCGCGCGGAGTGCCTCCCGCCTGCCAAACCATAATCCGATCAAACAACTCAGGATGGAAAAGAATGTGTTGGCACGCACATTGATTGAACCGATGGAAAAGATGATGGGGTGCATGATCCTTCCATTTATTAAAGGCAGATCAGGGATATATTAATATTGAAAAATGGCAATTGAAAATCACCACTTAGATTCATAACGATTAAAATTATGTGATGAAGTATTTCAGGTGGCAGATAGAGGATTATTTTGTGTACATATCATTGTCAAGCTACCTTATACCAACCTGAAATATTGAAATGGATATTTTACAAAAATGAAATCGGGAGCATTGATGAAACCTGATCCTTGCAAGGACCTGAGAGAGAGAAAAAAAATTATTTTGAAGAGAATCCATGAAATCGAAGAAAACTATGCCTGGGTGAAATCACCCGAGAAGAAAAAGACCAAAATCACCGACGAATTATTTAGCATATACCCAAAAAACGCTGACATTCAATTGGAGTACGAACGATTAAAGAAAGGTCTTTACAAATTAGATCAGGAATTGAAAAACTGTAAGGAATCAAAACGAACCCATCTGTAAGCGGGAAAGATAAAAATTCTTATAGAATAATTGAAGTAATTTTTTCAATTCAATAATTTTCTTTTTACCACTTTTCAATCCATCAATAACAGAATTTAGTTCGTAGTTATTATTTTTAAATTTTTTATTCCATTTTGACATTTCCTTCTATTTCTCATACACTATCCTTATGTTAGCTCGCATATTCACCTGTACCGTACTTGGCCTGGAGGGGGTAGTGGTGGAAGTGGAGGTGGATTATGCTTCTGGCTTGCCCGGCATGGTCATCGTGGGGTTGCCAGATATTTCGGTGCAGGAATCCAGGGAGCGGGTGCAGTCGGCAATCAAGAATTCCGGCTTTGACTATCCACGCCGGCGGTTACGAGTCAACCTGGCACCTGCTGCAGTGCGCAAGGAAGGTCCTTCCTTTGACCTGCCCATTGCGGTGGGTGTATTAGTCTGTTCGGAGCAACTGGCTGCCACTATTCTGCAGGACTGCCTGGTCATCGGCGAGCTCTCACTGGACGGCAGCGTGCGACATGTGCGCGGGGTGCTGCCCATGGCTGCCTTCGCACGCGATCAAGGATTCAAGCGCATCTTGGTGCCCAAACCAGATGCAGCAGAAGCCGCCCTAATACCAGAATTGGAGATCATCCCGGTAGAAAACCTGGCGGAACTGGCAGCTTACCTGAGCGGTGCACAGAAAATTACACCTCAACCTCCTACCCAAATTACCTTCACCGAACCCTGGGTACAAACCGATTTTCATGAGATCAAAGGACAGGAACATGTTAAGCGCGCACTGGAGGTGGCAGCTGCCGGCGGGCATAATGTATTGATGATCGGACCTCCCGGCGCAGGGAAGACGCTACTGGCGCGCGCACTGCCCGCCATTCTGCCCACCATGAGCATCGAGGAATCCTTGGATGTCACCCGCATATACTCCGTCTCAGATTTACTGCCGCCTGAGGTGCCCCTCATCCGCTCGCGGCCTTTCCGCGCTCCACACCACACCATCTCGCATGCCGGTCTGGTGGGCGGGGGGAACTGGCCGCATCCGGGTGAGATCTCACTGGCACATCACGGAGTCTTGTTCTTAGACGAGCTGCCCGAGTTCGGCAAGCACGTGCTGGAGGTGCTGCGCCAGCCGCTGGAGGATAAGGTGGTGACCATCAGCCGGGCGCGCGGGTCCCTCACCTTCCCGGCTAACTTTCAGATGGTGGCTGCCATGAACCCCTGTCCGTGCGGTTATTTTGGTGACACACTCAAAGCCTGCACTTGCTCATCCTCCACAATTACTAACTACCAGAAACGCATATCAGGTCCGCTGCTGGACCGCATCGACATTCATATCCAGGTGCCTCGGGTGGATTATGAGAAATTGAGCGACGAACGCTACGGCGAGGTTTCCGAGAACATCCGCAGACGGGTGGAAGCCGCACGAAGTATCCAACGCGAGCGATTCGACCAATTGGAAATGAATAAAAGGAGGATGATTTATAGCAATGCCGATATGCGTGCTAGCGACTTGCGCCAGTTTTGTGAGCTGGACGAGGCTGGCAAATCTTTATTGCGGTCAGCAATGCAGCAAATGCAGCTTTCAGCTCGTGCCTATCACCGCATCCTTAAACTGGCACGCACCATTGCTGACCTAGCAGGTGCTGGACAGATCACCACCATCCACCTGGCAGAAGCGTTACAGTATCGACCACAGATTTTTATGTGATTTGAAATTGATTCTATTATTATGATAAAGATCTGTATGTATTAATAATGGCCTGTTTCTTGCTACTATTATTTCAGGAAATTGAATGATGATGGACATTATTCAAACCAATTACTTTATAAGCTTACCTGAAGGAGGAGCTATATGAAAAATAAGAATAAATGGATCATCCTCGCCTGCTTAGTGGTTCTGGGCACTTTTCTGGCCTGTGAACTTCCCATTTCCATCGTGGTTCCCACCACCGAAGCCAAAGAGCCCGAGGTTATCGTCATTACAGTAGTCGCACCTGCTGCAGAAGCTACTGATAGTATCCCGACAGCCACCTCTGCTCCTGCACCAGTGGACTGGAGTGGCGCATGGACAGTATGGATGGGAGGTAGCATGCAACAAATTGTCCTTGATTTCGTGCTTAAGGATGGGCAAATCATCGCCAATGCCGCCATCGGTGGAGGCAACTCAATTGCCTTCTATGGCCAGATTGCTGCGGATAATCGGTCAGTAATCGGTAATTGGGAAGCCACAGATGGAAGAAGTGGTAATTTCACTTTCAAAATTCTGGATTCATATAACCAATTCAACGGCAATATGGATGGCGCACAACAGATTTGTGGGGCACGTAGCGTTACCAATCGACCCGCCACCTGCATGGCGCAGTAATTGAGAAATAACAACAACAGCGACTCAAGTATGAGGGGTCGCTATTGATTTAATCCCACAACTCGTGCAGGAAATGGATCTTTTCCAAATCATGGTGTGACCCACCTCCATCATGGCTGTTGAAGTGATATACGCAAATCCGCTTTTGACCTGCATAATGGTTATATGCAGCAAATACTGTGGAAGGTGGACAGATGGGATCCATCAAAGCGACACTAAAAAGGGCTTTAGCATTTGCCCGCGCAGCAAATTGCATGCCATCAAAATATGAGAGGGTATGGAACACGCTGGCTACCTGATTGCGGTGGATTCTACAGTACTGCTGAATTTCCTTGTAAGGCATTTCGTCCGTGATAGTCACAGCACGATCAAAATGGCATAAAAAAGGGACATCCGCCAAAACTGCACTTAGATCATGGATTAACCCGCTTACGGCAATTGAGACTCCGCCACCCTGACTTTTACCATGAACAGCGATTCGTTGAGGATCAACTTCAGGAAAAGAACGTACTGCATGCACTGCCCGAACAGCATCTACATACAAGCGGCGATAATAATATGTCCTTGGGTCAAGAATTCCCAGGGTCATGAAACCTGGATAATGCGAGCTATTTCCTTCCACCGACTGATCTGGGGTTTCACCTGCACTCCACGAACTACCCTGCCCCCTTGTATCCATGACAAATTCAGCATACCCTGCGCTTGCCCACAAAAGCCAGTCAATCGGAAAACTACGACCACCTCCATAGCCAATATAACTGACTACACATGGCAAAGGTTTAGAGGTGTTATTGGGCATCACCATCCAGCCTTTCACCGGCTGGCCACCGTACCCATTGAAAGTTACATCAAATGTCTTCAAATGGCGCAATCCATAATCTACGTAATCATAATTTGCATTCAATGGAAATTGATTGGCTTCTTGCATGGTTTTTTGCCAGAAATCATCAAAATCGTATGGCTCATGACGTTCCGGTTGATATACCTGCAATTCATCCAGTGGTAAATCAAAATACATAGTTACTCCTTATATAAATCAGATGAATTGTAGCAGCATGCCGCAAACTTAAAAATTCCCATAGATACTTGAATAATTTAGAATAATATACTATAATGTGGAGAAAAGTGGATATCAGTGGGAAGAAGTGGAACGCCGGAAAACCCGGCGTTTCGCCTATCTACACAGGTAGAACTAATGTTCTTAGGACTATACGAACACAGCATTGATGAAAAGGGACGTATGACTATACCTTTCCGTTTTCGTGGAGGGTTAGAAAATGGAGCATATCTAGTGCGAGGTTTTGAAAAAAACCTCATGCTCATGCCAACCACAGTTTTCGAACAGTTTTCAGAAAAGGTTACAAAAAAAAGCATATCAGATCCCGCTGCCCGTAAATTAAAACGACTTTTATTTTCATTTGCTGAGTATGTTAAGTTAGATGAATCTGGGCGCATCCTGATCCCTCAAAACCTGCGTACATTGGTTTCCATTAATTCTACTGTAGTTATTAATGGCATGAAAGATTTTATTGAAATATGGGCACCAGAAATCTGGGCGAAAGAAGCCGAGAAAATGAATGACCCAGAAAGCAATTCGAAAAAATTTGCGGAACTGGACCTCTCAGACGACTAGCTATGACTATAGATGAAAGTGGCGAAAGTTGGCAACATCAACCAGTACTTTACCAATCTGTCATAGATCTTATCCAACCAAGGCTAGGTGGGCGGTATGTGGATGCCACAGTGGGTGCTGGTGGACACGCACAAGGTATCCTGCAAGCAAGCACGCCATCAGGTTTGTTACTTGGATTGGATGTAGATCCGCATGCCCTGCGAATTGCTGCTCAGCAATTAAGGAGCTTCGCTGAACGCATCATCCTCCGCCAAGCAAGTTACACCGAACTAGAAACCGAATTAAAAAGAATCGGGTGGAGAAATGTCGATGGCATTTTATTTGATCTGGGCACATCATCCATGCAAATCGATACAGCGAATCGGGGTTTCTCATTCTTACGTGATGGACCCCTGGACATGCGTTTCAATCCTTTGCAAAAAAAAAGTGCAGCGGATATAGTAAATCATTTTGATGAGGAGGAACTAGCCAAAATTATCTGGGAATATGGTGAAGAACCACAAGCCAAGCGTATTGCTGCAGCAATCATCAAGAACCGACCGTTTTACTCAACTTTGCAACTTGCAAATGTGATCAGCAACACGGTTCACCAGTACAAAAGAAAGATCCATCCAGCAACGAAAACCTTCCAAGCAATACGCATGGCTGTCAACGATGAGCTTGTGAACCTTAAACGAGGTTTGAATGTAGCAGTAAATTGTCTGGCGGAGAAAGGCAAATTAGTGATAATTACATTTCACTCATTAGAAGATCGATTGGTCAAACAATACATTCGACAGGAATGCCGAGGATGTATTTGCCCACCCTATCAGCCAATATGTACCTGCCATCACCTTCCAAGATTACACTCCCTCACAACTCATGCCATCAAAGCAAACGAAGATGAAATTCGTCATAACCCACGAGCACGCAGTGCACGTTTAAGAGCTGCTGAAAAAATCGCTTTGGAATTAAATTAAGGTCAAATATGGGACTATTTAAGAAAAAAAAGACTCCTATAGACACGCTCAAGCAAGCATATCAACAGACACCCTGGCGCGCCCAATTGCAATCTATAGCCCATATTTTATTACCGCTTATCACCTTAGGAATTATGTCACTCTTATATCTTAACATCAGCGCACAGGCAGCCACAGCAGGTATGCAAATTCGGAATTTACAACGCAAAGAAGAAGAAATTAGCAGGCAAATTGCCAATCTACGCACACAACTGGCATGGAACACTTCCTATTCCAATATGCATAAGCGCGCTGCAGCTCTGGGATATGGGTATCCAGATTCTGGTACACTCATCTATATAGTGGTACCTGGTTATCAGGGTCGCAAGACTGCCATTATTGCACCCCCACCAAGCCTGAACGTAGTCACCTCCTCACGATACAATCCCAAATTCCAGGAATCACTTTGGGATAAATTATTCGATAACTTATTAATTAAGAACGATCGTGGGTCATGAAAGATTCATTCCTTTCCCGTCTATATGTCATTGCCATATCCCTCTCATTAGTTGCAGGGTTGGCAGAGATACAACTTATCCGTTTTCAGATAAGCCCCAGTTTCCATAAGGTTAGCCACTGGGCAGATGAACAATTTACCTATGACAAATTAAATCTAACGCCTACACGAGGAAATATCTATGACCGTTATGGTCGCCTACTGGCTGGCAACGAGGAGGTATATCAGGTTGGCGCATTATTGCAATTTGTTCGCAATCCTCAAACAATCGTCGAGACACTCAGCCCACTCATAAAGGATCCAAAACAACTCGAATATGTAAAGAAAGCTGCTTCCACCGAATACAAAGAAGGTACTCAGGTATATGCAAACTTAGTTAATTTTGTTTCACCCAATGTAATCTCCGTCCTCCAGGATATAAAACGAAATTATGAGCTGGAAAATCCAGAAGGGAAAAATCCATCTAAACCTAGTTTACGGGGTATGGTATGGTACCCACAAATGAAGCGTAGTTACCCAGAAAATGATTTAGCCGCAAATATAATCGGAATATATCCCTATGAAGAACTAGAAGAGGCAAAAGGTCATTATGGTATTGAAGAATACTACAACGATTTGCTAACCGGGAATTCAGAAAAACTTAAGATGCCAGTAGTCCCTTTTATGATCCAGGATGTACCCGAACTGCCCACTGGCGCTAGCTTGGTTCTAACAATTGACCGTGAAATTCAGGCTATGCTGGAGCGTAAATTAGATGAAGAGGTTAAGAAAAATGAAGCTGCATCAGGGACGATTATCATCATGGATCCAAGAAATGGTGAAATCATCGCCATGGCTACACAACCTCGCATTAATCTCAATACTTATTACTTATATGAAGAAGAACTCAAAAGTGAGATACCCTTCAATCGAGCCATAAGTCAATTCTACGAGCCGGGTTCAGTATTCAAACCACTTACCATGGCAGCCGCAATTGATCTGGGTAAAGTCACCCCCGATACAATCTTCAATGATCCGGGAATCTTTCAATATATGGGAGCCACCATTTACAACTGGAACCGTCGCGGTTATGGAAAACAAACAATGACAGAATGCCTACAGCACTCACTTAATGTATGCCTGTCGTGGGTTGCTACAGAAATAGGTGCAGAAGACTTCTATCGCTATCTTGAAGCATTTGGTATCGGTCGAAAAACCAATATTGACCTAGGTGGTGAAGATACCTATCCACTACGAACACCAGAAGATACTTATCATCCCGATGATTCGTATAACTGGTATCCAGCATATTTGGTAGTTAATTCTTTTGGTCAGGCGGTGTCCGTCACCCCCATTCAAATGGCTACAGCCATCTCTGCAATCGCTAATAATGGAAAAATGATGAAACCCCATGTGTTAAAAGCCATTATCGATCATGAGCAGCAATATGATATCGATCCTCAGGTGTTAGGAGTGCCCATCTCTGAGCAGACGGCTCGAACCCTGACCGAAATGCTAGCGGTTTCACTGGAAAAGGAAGCCTCCTCAGCACTTGTCCCAGGTTACCGAATCGCGGGGAAAACTGGCACAGCTGAAATTCCCAGCCCAGAAGGATATACCAGCAATCAAACAAATGCTTCCTTCGTGGGTTGGGGGCCAATAGATGACCCTCATTTCTTGATTTACATCTGGATCGAAAAACCAACCAGCTCACCTTGGGGTTCTGTAGTTGCTGCACCCATTTTCCATGACATAGTCGTAGAACTTGTTAAATTATTGGATATACCCCCAGACGAAATTCGACACACGCTTATGGTACAAGGATAAGACCATGATTACATTTGATTCCATAGTATTTGCACTCACTGACCAACACATACCAATTTCAGCAGCCATGATTACCGAAGCGGTTATCGATTCAAGAAAGGTAATCCCGGGTTCCCTATTCATCGCTTTGCCAGGAGAACACGTAGATGGTCATCAATATGTAGGGGATGCATTTATGCGCGGAGCGAAGTTCGCCATCATCCAAGAGGACCTATCTTCGCAATTTCAAACCATAGATTTACGCAAGTCTGAAATTTCATTGCCATTATCACATATTCAACCACCACTTTGCTTATTGGTCGAGAATAGTTTAGATGCACTTCAAACCCTCGCACGCTACTGGCGTGAGCAACTTAATATACGAGTGATTGGAATTACTGGCAGTGTAGGAAAATCCACCACCAAGGAATTAGTCGCAGATGTATTAAGCAAGAAATATCACACCTATAAAAATCCAGGTAATTACAATAACGAAATTGGCTTGCCACTCACCATACTTAATATGGGTATAGGCTATGAGCGGGCAGTCCTCGAAATGGGTTTCTACGTCCCTGGTGAAATTGCTTTCCTTTGCGAAATTGCCAAACCTGAAACAGGCATCATTACCAACATTGGAACAGTGCATGCTGAGAGGGCTGGTTCCCAAGAAGAAATCATCAAGGGGAAAGGCGAATTACTTAAGGCGCTCCCACCTGCCCCCCAAGGAAAAGCTATTCTGAACTATGATGATCCCCTGGTTCGTGGCATGTCATCTCAAACTAACGCAGAAATCATTACTTATGGACTCGATGAACATGCTGATCTCTTTGCTGAAAATATTCGTAGTCATGGACTAAATGGTATAGAATTTCAGCTTAATTATCGGGGACAGAAAACTAGATTTAAATTACCATTACTCGGACGCCATTCTGTACAAACCGCTTTACGCGCCATTGCGGTGGGACTCTCCGAAAACATGGATTACATGGAAATCCAAGAAGGATTAATACAAAGCCATGGGCAATTACGCCTGGTGGCAGTCCAGACTATTAATGGGGCGCTCATTTTAGACGATACCTATAATGCCACACCCGAATCAACTATCGCTGCATTGGACCTTCTCTCTGAACTACAAGGTCAACAAATCGCTGTTCTGGGGGATATGCTTGAATTGGGTCAATATGAACAACAAGGCCATGAGCAGGTCGGAACGCATGCCGCTGCTACTGTTCACCAACTCATCGCTGTAGGTCAACTCGGCAAGACAATTGCCAAAGCTGCGCAGAAATCTGGTTTATCACCTTCCGCAATAACTTGGGTAGAAAATGCACAGCAAGCTACAGAACTGCTACGGTACCACCTGCAACCAGGTGATGTGGTCTTAATAAAAGGATCACATGCAATGCGCATGGATCGTATTTCAGCAATATTGGAGGAAAGTGAATGAGAGAGACTTCTATTGCTCTTGCCCTGAGCCTTTTGAGTTTTATCCTCTCAGTGATCTGGGGTGGTCCACTGATCAAGCTTATGCGATATTTCAAAGTAGGCAAGATGATTCGCCAAGATGGACCTGCCCGGCATATCTTAAAACTCGGAACCCCTACCATGGGCGGATTTATGATCATACTACCTGTTGCGCTATTAACCATTCTTCTCAACGCCGCCTCCTTATTAGGTTACGATTTTCTAGGTCGATCGGTGCTAGTCCCTCTTTTGGTAATGATCAGTTTTGCCATTCTAGGCGCAGTAGATGATTGGGAAGGCATTCGTGGAACACGCAAGGGTTTAGGAATGCCTGCGCGGGTGAAATTTTTAATCCAAATGGCACTAGCGCTGGTAGCTGCATTTGCACTGAAATATACCCTACGAGTACCGGAAATGTTTTGGCCAGGCTATTCTGAACCGATTAACCTCGGCGCCATTTATATTCCCATTGCCACATTAATTATCGTAGGTTTTTCCAATGCAATCAATATTACTGACGGGTTGGATGGGCTAGCAGGTTTAATTTCAGCCACTGCATTTGCCGCTTACGGTGCAGTTGCCCTGCTTCAAAATCAAATTTACCTGGGCAGGTTCTGCTTTACCATCGTAGGCGCGTTATTTGGTTTTCTGTGGTTTAACGTTCATCCCGCCGAACTATTCATGGGCGATACCGGGTCACTCGCATTGGGTGCCACAATGGCAACTTTTGCCTTAATGACCGGTCAGTGGTTGGTTTTACCTCTTATTGCTATCATACCGGTCAGCGAGACAATTAGCGACATATTGCAGGTCATCTATTTTAAACTTACTTCTGGGAAACGATTATTCCGAATGGCACCCTTACATCACCATTTTGAATTAATTGGTTGGAGCGAGACCCAAGTTGTCCAACGGTTTTGGTTAATAAGTTTAATTTGTGCCATGATTGGCATTGCTTTCATTATCGCGAGGTGAAATGACCGTTTGGCAGGGAGTACAAATATTAATTATCGGCGCGGCTCGTCAGGGATTGGCTTCTGCGCGCTATCTTACCAAAAAAGGAGCCAGGGTGACCATTAATGATTTGAGACCTGAAGAAGATTTTTTTGAACTCCAACCAGAGCTGGCTCAGTTATCGATTCAATGTGAATTTGGTGGACATCCAATTTCTCTTCTAGAAGGTAAAGATCTGATAATTGTTTCTGGCGGAGTCCCAATTGAAATACCGCTTATTCAAGAAGCCATTTCACAGGGAATACCTGTAACTAATGACTCACAATTATTCATGGATGCTGTTCCCGCACCTGTAATTGGCATTACCGGCTCAGCGGGAAAAACAACTACAACCATGTTTATTGGCGAGATTATCAAGGCTGCGCTTCCAGAAGGGCAAAAAGTTTGGGTAGGAGGAAATATTGGAATTCCACTCATTGAACATTTAGATGATATCCAAACATCTGATTGGGTTGTTTTGGAACTCTCTAGTTTCCAACTCGACCTAATAACCAGGTCTCCTCACATTGCTGTAGTGCTTAACATTACACCGAATCATTTAGATCGGCATAAGAATCTAGAAACATACACACAAGCAAAGGCGAATATTTTACGTTATCAATCCCTGAAAGATACTGCAGTGCTAAACCATGAAAATTCAGGCTCGATGAATCTCGAACCGCTGGTTAAAGGTCACCTTATCACCTTCGGGATTGAAAAGACAAACCGTAATTCTCCATGTGTGTACTGTTCGGAGGATAAGCTCACGATAAGTAACAAAGATGGCGATACGGTTGTGATGCGCAGAGATGAAATCCAACTACGCGGTGATCATAATTTGCTCAACGCTTTAGCAAGCTGTGCAGCAGCATTAGCAGCGAATTTCAGTCCACAAGCAATGCGTTCAGGAATCATGAATGTAAAAAGCATTCCACACAGGTTGGAATTTGTACGCGAATGGCTAGGAATTCAATGGTTCAATGATTCAATTGCCACCACCCCAGAACGTACAATAGCATCAATTCTTTCTTTTAAGGAACCTCTGATTCTTCTACTGGGAGGTCGTGATAAAAACCTACCCTGGGGGGATTTAGTAAACCTAATACATCAGCGCGTGAAACATGTTATCCTATTTGGAGAGTCGGTTGAGTTAATTTCAAACGCCCTGGGCAATGTAGGCGTATATGAATTCCCAATTAGTATTACCAAATGTCCCTCTCTGTATATTGCTGTGCAAACAGCAGCAAAAATAGCAGAACCAGGTGACGTAGTCCTACTGGCACCTGGGGGTACCAGCTTTGACGAATTTCTTGATTTTGAAGACCGAGGACAAAAATTTACTCAATGGGTGCAAGAATTAACATGATGCCAAAACAACAAAATTCACACTTTCATAAAAAGAATCACTCATTGCATCTAAGCATTGATGTGCCCTTATTTATCATCG